>ERZ791902.593-NODE-593-length-25039-cov-4.439241_pt1 | contig 25039 bp, 18 predicted proteins | sample MGYA00510149_ERZ791902 | MGnify/ENA primary metagenome ERZ791902 (study PRJEB30046, sample SAMN00792060) | human gut metagenome | study: EMG produced TPA metagenomics assembly of the A metagenome-wide association study of gut microbiota in type 2...
TTTGGCTGATAAGCAGCTCTTGCAATTTGCAATGCACTTTTTTCCATAATTATTTTCTTATATTTAAAAGTTGAAACTTCAAAAACAATGCAAAAATAACCTTTTTCCGTGAGATATGGAAAGAAAAAATCTAAAATAGAGTTAATCAACGCTTTTTTTTGTTTCTTCTGCTTGGATTTCGGAGATTTTTGTTAACTTTGAGCATCAATTTCATAGTTTTAATCATTAAACTCTACGAATTATGGCAAACAAAAGAGACTTAAAACGCACTATCAATTACATTACAAGCGAGCTTTTCGCTGAATGTGTCGCAGCTTCATTGTACAATGGAGACACCAAACAGGCTGATGTCGATGGCATCCTTTCAGCCATCGTCATGCTCAATACAGATTTCATCAAACGAGTTTCTCATCCTGAGCCAGGCGTGAAGCCAACGCTCTACTTCAAGAATCTCATCACAGACTTCAACAAGCAGTCGAGTGAGATTATTGACCAAATCACCAACCTAGCATAGTCTTTTCACCTTATTATATATAATGATACAGAAAATTTGCTATTGGATATTGTACAAGCAGTTGGGATGGACCAAGGAGGTGACCGTGGATATACCAGAGAAATACATCATTTGCCTGGCACCCCACACGAGCAACTGGGATTTGATATTGGGGCAACTCTATGCCCATGCCGAAAGAATCAAGAGTAACTTCCTGATGAAGAAGGAGTGGTTCTTCTGGCCTTTGGGACCTATCTTCCGCAAGATGGGAGGCATCCCCGTATGGAGAAGCAAGCACACCAGCATGACCGACAACCTGGCTGAGGAAGCGAAGAAGAGAGATAGTTTCGTACTCTGCATCACACCAGAAGGTACTCGTTCTCTCAACCCCGATTGGAAAAAGGGCTTCTATTTCATCGCTCAGAAAGCCGGTTTGCCTATCTTGCTCTATGGCATAGATTACCAAAAGCGACATATCCAATGCACCAAGACCATCATCCCATCGGGAGATGTAGAGAAGGACATGCGTGAAATCAAACTCTATTTCAAGGACTTCAAGGGCAAGAAACCAGAGAAGTTCACAATAGGTAACATAGATTGAAGAAATTGAATAACAGAAACCGTTTAAGACTTTGCGTGTTAGGCAGTTGCTTGCTTACAACGGCAACCACCTTACACGCTCAATATTTAGAAGGAAACACAAGGGCTTGGGGCAACATCGAGTACCAAGACGACCCTTGGGTTTTCAATACATCTCATCCCTATTTCATTACCGAAGGACTTCAAAACAGGCATCTTTCGGTATGGGCTTCCCATGGCAGATATTATGACAATGAGAAGCACACCTGGAAGTGGCAGCGTCCTAATCTTTTTTGCACCACAGAGGACCTGTTCACCCAAACCATTGTGATCCCTTACTTGATTCCAATGCTTCAGAATGCAGGCGCCATCGTGTTCACTCCTCGTGAGAGAGACTGGCAAAAGCATGAAGTGATCGTTGACAACGATGATGCAATCAAGGGCAACTCTTATGTCGAGACCGTCAACGGCAAGAAGTGGAAAAAGGGAAAACAACCGGGCTTTGCCGCCACAAAGGCACTCTACTCCGATGGCGAGAATCCATTTGAGGAGGGGTCCGTGAGGAAGGCAAAGGCCACCAAGAAAAAGAATCATAGTGAAATCAGCTACCAACCTCAAATCTCTGAGGCTGGCAGATATGCCGTGTATGTCAGTTACCAGTCACTGTCCAAAAGTGTGAGCGACGCCAAGTACATCGTGTATCACAAAGGACAAGCAACTGAGTTTTCCGTCAACCAAAAGATGGGCGGCGGCACTTGGGTATATCTCGGTACGTTCGACTTCGATAAAGGCTGCAACATGTTTAATCGTGTCGTAGTCACCAACCAAGCTTCTTCCAAGGGCTATGTCACCAGTGACGCCGTGAGATTTGGAGGTGGCATGGGCAACATCGTCAGAGGCGAATACAACAGCCGCTTGCCTCGTTGCCTAGAAGGTGCTAGATACTACGCCCAGTGGGCTGGCGCTCCCTACTCTGTCTATGGAGGCAGAAAGGGAACCAACGACTATGCGGATGACATCAATACTCGTTCGCTGATGACCAACTGGCTGGGCGGCGGCAGCGTCTATATGCCTGCCATCGACGGCAAGAAAGTGCCTATCGAACTCTCACTCGCCGTACATAGTGACGCAGGTTACAACAAGGACGGCAAATCTACTTGGGGCGCACTCGCCATCTGCACGACCAACTTCAATGATGAGCGTCTCAACAGTGGCATCTCCCGATTCACCTCCAAGGACTTTGCCAAGACCTTGCTGAAGAATCTCGTCACCGACATGAAGGCGAAGTATGGAGAATTTGGAGAGCGATACCTCTGGGACAGAAACTACTCCGAGACACGTCTCCCAGAAGTTCCTTCCGCCATCATCGAGACCCTTTCACACCAGAGTTTCCCGGACATGAAGTTGGCACAGAATCCAATGGGCAAGTTCACCATCGCCCGTTCACTTTATAAATCCATCCTGAGATACGTTTCCTCCAATCATGGTAGCAAATACACGGTGCAACCTTTGCCACCGAATCATTTCTCCGTAGAGGTCAATGCACTGGGTGTCGCTACCCTATCATGGAGTCCACAAACCGACAAGCAGGAGCCTTCGGCTATCCCATCTTCCTACCTATTATATATAGCAGAAGGAAGAGGTGGATTTGACAACGGACAGATGGTGAAGACCGCAGCGTGCCAAGTGAAGTTGGAGCCAGGCAAGCTCTATCGCTTCAAGGTAACCGCCTTCAACAAGGGTGGCGAGAGTTTCCCTTCCGAGACGCTCTCTGCCTTGTACAACCCCAATGCCAAGAAGACGGTACTCGTGGTCAACAACTTCCACCGCCTCGCTTCACCACAAGTCATCGACAACGCCACAGAGCAGGGCTTCGACCTCGATGCCGACCCAGGTGTCAGCTATGGCTTGACGGCAGGATGGAGCGGCAAGCAGAAAGTCTTCAATAAGTCGAGAATGGGAGACGAGAGTGAGAACGGACTGGGATATTGCGGCAACGAGATGATAGGACAGTTTGTGGCAGGCAATGACTTCAACTATACTTGCGAGCATGCTTCTGCCATCGCAGCCACACAGAAATACAACATTGCCAGCTGTTCGAGCGAAGCCATCATTTCCGGCAAGGTAGATATGAAACATTACACGGTCGTTGACCTCATCAATGGCTTGGAAAGATACGATGGTTACACACCTGAGTACTACAAGTCGTTCTCGCCATCATTGATGAATCGCCTACAGAACTACGCTGTTCAGGGCGGTCGTCTCTTCGTGAGCGGTTCTTACCTGGGAAGCGATATGCAGACCACCGAAGAGAAAGCCTTCTTGGCAAACACCCTCAAGGTGGCTTACGCTCCCAACGACAGCATCGCACCTACAGCAGATGTAGAAGGACTCGGATTGAAATTCAACTACTACAATACGCTGAATGAAACCCATTATGCAGCCACGCATCCAGAGATACTCCAGCCTGCGACAGACCACGCCATTTGCGCCATGCAATATGAGAGTGGAGCCAGTGCGGCAGTGGCTTTCAAGTCGGGCAATGGCAGCACCTTCACCATGGGATTCCCATTCGAGTGCATCAAGGACGAGAGATTGCGTAGCCAACTGATGGCTGGCATCCTCAAATACTTGACGGAAGAATAAGAAGCCCTGCTTTTGAGAAGCAACAGAAAGAAAACAAAGAAAATAATTAAAGAATAAAAAGAAAATAATTAAAGAATAAAAAACTATGTATAAGATTCAAGCAAACCAATCAGGCACTCGCTCCATCGAAGTGAGCGACCTCCATTTAGAGACTATCGACAAGTACCAACTTCTTCGCAACCTCGTTGACAGCAATGGCATCATCGACGAGGAAGTGCTCGACAAGTTGAAGTTCAACGTACGCTCCCTCCTGGAGTCATCTTCTTGCCAAGACAAGAACTTACTCGACCTCTGCCTGGACGTGATCTACAACAACAATATGAAGGCGCTCGGACTCCACAACCTCGTATTGCTCTATGTAGATTGGAAGGACAAGAAGGAAGCTGAGGCTGCTGAGACAGCCGAACCTGATGCAGTGAATGACTAATTGACGATTGATGGATTATAAATTAACAGATTTTCTCCCCACTACCAAGAAGGAATGTGAGCTGAGAGGATGGGACCAGTTGGACATCATCCTCTTCTCAGGCGATGCCTACATCGACCATCCAGCCTTCGGTCCTGCCGTGCTTGGCAGAACCTTGGAGGCGCATGGCTACAAGGTGGCTATCGTTCCGCAACCCGACTGGCATGGCGACTTCCGTGACTTCAAGAAGTTAGGCAGACCTCGCCTCTTCTTCGGCGTGTCGCCAGGAGCCATGGACTCCATGGTGAACCGCTACACCGCCAATCGCCGTATGCGAAGCGAGGATGCCTTCAGCCCCGACTCTCGCCACGACATGCGTCCCGACTACCCTTCCATCGTCTATACCCAGATACTGAAGAAGCTCTATCCCGACGTACCTGTGGCACTCGGAGGCATCGAGGCTTCCATGCGCCGCATCAGTCATTACGACTATTGGCAGGACAAGCTCAAGAAGTGCATCCTCTGCGAGTCGGGAGCCGACTTGATATTGTATGGCATGGGCGAAAAATCCATCATCCAGTTGGCTGAGGAACTCGACAACGGCAAGAAGATAGAGGAAATCCGAGAGATGCCCCAGACAGTATTCCTCTGCAAGGAGGAAGAGATTCCTGGCGGTTACAAGGACGATGACATCATCTTGCATAGCCATGAGGAGTGCTTACACAACAAGAAGGGACAAGCCGAGAACGTGCGCCACTTGGAGGAAGAATCCAACAAGGTTCATGCCCAGCGCATGATTCAGGCGGTCGATAACAAGGTGGTGGTCGTCAATCCTCCTTATCCTACGATGACCACCGAGGAGCTAGATGCGTCGTTCGACCTTCCATACACCCGATTGCCACACCCGAAATATAAGGGAAAGACGATACCAGCCTACGAGATGATCAAGTTCTCCGTCAATATCCACCGAGGTTGCTTCGGCGGTTGCTCCTTCTGCACCATCTCAGCCCACCAAGGCAAGTTTGTGGTATGTCGAAGCAAGGAGAGTATCCTGAAAGAGGTGAAGAAAATCATCCAGATGCCCGACTTCAAGGGTTACCTAAGCGACTTGGGCGGTCCTTCTGCCAACATGTATGGCATGGGCGGCAAGAACAAGAAGGCATGCGAGCACTGCAAGCGTCCTTCCTGCGTGAACCCACAAATCTGTCCGAACCTCAACACCGACCACAGCAAGTTGCTCGAAATCTACCATGCCGTGGATGCACTTCCTGGCATCAAGAAGAGCTTCATCGGAAGTGGTGTGCGATACGACCTTCTCTTGCACAAGAGCAAGGACGAGAAGAGCAACGAGGCGGCTCGCCAATACACACGTGAGTTGATTACCAAGCACGTGAGCGGTCGCTTGAAGGTTGCCCCAGAGCATACTAGCGACAAGGTGCTGAAGCTGATGCGTAAGCCATCGTTCGAACAGTTCTACGAGTTCAAGCGCATCTTCGACAAGATCAACAAGGAAGAGGGCCTCAACCAGCAAATCATCCCATACTTCATCAGCAGCCATCCCGGTTGCCACGAGGAAGATATGGCAGAGCTGGCGGTCATCACCAAGGGTCTCGACTTCCATTTGGAACAGGTGCAGGACTTCACGCCTACCCCAATGACCATCTCGACCGAGACGTGGTACACGGGCTACGATCCATACACCTTGGAGCCCGTGTTCAGTGCCAAGACCCCGAAGGAGAAACTAGCCCAGCGCATGTTCTTCTTCTGGTATAAGCCTGAGGAGCGTCGTGCCATCGAGAGCGAGTTGAGGAAGATAGGCAGAAGCGACCTGATAGCCAAGCTCTACGACAAAGCCAGTTATGGGAAGCCACATGGCAAAGCGCATTACGATGACAAAGCCATCGGCTCCACCTACGACAATCCTGGCGTGGGAAGAGGTGCCAGAGGCAGAAACGCTTATCAGCCTAAGGGCTATGGCAACGTAGGTTGCTATGATGAGGAGAAATACCTCAACGACGGCAAGCCGCTCAACCAAAGAGATATGGCAAGGATGAGTCCTAGAGAACTGGCGAAGCTGACAAAGGCGCAGTTGAAAGCCGACAAGGGTTCGGGCTTCTTCAAGGACAAAAAGAAGAAGAGCTTCAACCCTAACTTCGATTCCGACAATCATAGAAAACAAAGAAACGAACCGAAGCAGCAACGAAATTGGAGCAATGGTCAGCCTGCCAATCGCAACAACAAGCGTAAGAGATAAGAGAGAAAGAGTTTGTCGCAACGCAGAATTTGTGACAAACTCTTTTTCTTCATACCAGTGTCCTTGCAGTTTGCTTGCGTTATCTTCCTTGATTACGATTGCAAAGGTACAGCAAATTTTCCGTATCACCAAATTTCAGCGTGTGATAAGGGAAAAATGATTATCTCACTCTGCAAACTCGGATTCCGATTTGGCTCGGATGCTTCGACATGTAAGTCCTCAATGTCATAGGCTCATCAATCACTTTCTTGTGAATGCTGCTGGCATTGAGTAGATGCAAGCCATCTGAATGCCAAGAGGCTATGCCGATATGGGTGGTATCAAGTCCCTTCTTATTGGTGATGATGACGATGATGTCGCCATCCAGGATGGTCTTGCGAAAGAGGCTGTTGTTGGCTATCTTTGTCTTGGGAATATAGCGATAACTCTTACCGTTGATGCTATTCTCCAATGCCTTGATTCCCTTCAGGCGTACAGCATTGCCATTGAGCATCTTGTAACTGCTCTGATGCGTGGTCATCCAATTCACGTTGATATGCTGCACCGACGTGAAAGGTGGATTTACCTGAATGTCAGTCACAATACCCTCCTCCACATTGTCATTGATCCAAGCGGTAAAATAATGTTGGCGCTTCTCGTAAGCCACGTCACCACCGATATATCTCACGTGCTTCAGTTGCTCACAATAGTCAGCGAAAGTATATTTCTTGCTCTCGGCGCATCTCGTCAACGCCACCACCATCTCAACGTATGTCGTGCAATCCAGTTGGGTGGTATTGATGACCAATCGCTCATCTTTCGCCGCATCCAAGGTGCCTGCCACATAAGGCACGCCCAGGAATTTCTTGCCAAAATAGAGCATCCAAATCTTTGGCTTCGTCTTTAGGCGCGAAGCTTCCTTCAACAAAGTCACAATCTTGACACTATCTTGCTTCTTATACGTAGAATAGGCAGAGCGAGCCGATGCTGTTCCACCCAAAAGCAGCATACCCAAACAAGCGACAAAAGCTATTTTACTCAATCTTCTCATCGTTTCTTATCATTGATTTCTCTTCTTACCAAAGTTCACACCGACATAAATGTTGAGCGAACCAAACCAGTTGTTGGTAGAAAATTGCTCTTTCTTATAGTTATAGGAGTGAATCACCGTACTGGCACCAGCATACCACTTCGTATTATTCCAAACAACACCGAAACGACCGATGCCATCCAAGTTGAAGTTCTTGAAACTGAAATCCTTGAACCTCAGATGCGAATGACTGCCATCCGTATCAGAGTTCGACTGGTTGTAAGCCAAGCCTGCCGACAAGGAAGCATTGAAGAGCCAATTCTTCGCAAACACCCAGTTGTAGGCATACCCACAAGATGCCGATACATCGAAGTAATTGATTTCCGAGAACTTCAAGTCAGGGTCGATTCTGGATTCGCCATTCTCTTTCTTTCCCAATCTTTGGTCTAGGATACTACCCAGTTCATCCCAATCCACCTTCAGGTTATGCTCCGTATATCCGATACCCAGAAGCATAGAGCCTGCGCTTTTCCTTTGTACCGTACTCTGAGAGTAAGCCGCTGGATATGAGAACTTCCGATGATTAAAGATGTAGTAAAGGTTGAGACCCTTGATGCTCGCCTTGAAGCCCTCGAAAGGCACATTGCGCAAGGAGGAATAATCAGCATCGTCCAACCCATTCATCCTGTTGATGTGATAGTCATTGCCGGTCTGTCGCCAATACAAGTCGATGCCCAGCATACTGCTATAGAGACTCAAGTCGAACTCTTTCTTGCTAGAATGGTCTGACTTAAAACTGATGTGCTTCAAGTCGAGCGTATAACCTAGGAACACCCATCGCCATCCCACATACGGACCGAGACGGAAGGTTGGGTCTGGAGCAAAAACTATCTTCTGTCCATCCTTGCTCGACAAGGTATATTGCTCGTAGGTGTTAGTGTTTTGCAGCATCACGGTGTAGTTGTAATGCTGCGGCTCCACATAGTTGGTGTCGATGGTGCTAAACTCCCGGAAGAATCGGGTGAACACAGCGCCCACTCGATGAAAGAAAGTCTTCTTGTGCCTAGCCCTCGTCAAGCTATCAGCGGAAGAGCCTTGAAATATGGTTTTATTGAAAAGCGTACTGAATCTTATCGTATCACCACCCGCATCCTCCGCAGCACTGACGGGTGCCACGAAGCAAGAAAGCAAACATACGGATAATATCATCCTTTTCTTCATCTATATCTATTTCTCTTTTGATTGTTTTTGTCTTATTCCCTAGGAAGAATCATCCTCTCCAAGAATGATAAATGACTCGTGAAAGATTAATTTTTCCAGAGTATTCTGTCCAAAACCCAGTTGGTTGGCGTGGCTGAAATCGCCGTACATGAACAGGTGCCTATGCCCTGCAAGTCTTCTATCACATTCTTGATGATAGGAAGCTGGACGTATGGTGGATTCGGCACAACGATCTCGCGGTGTCCCTCACTATTGATCAAGATGATTGGGTCGTAATTAAAGACGGAGAAGGACAACGAACCCTTGTCACCGATGACCTCGATGCGGTCTTCCTTGGCACTCTCATGCCCCACGAAGCACCAGCTGCCACTGCCCGGTATGCCACTCTCAAAATAGAAACATGCCGAAAGGGTATCCTCCGCTCCATACAGATGAGCACGATTGGCTGGATAGCCATGCGCACGAGTGATGACACCAAACAAGTCTTGCAAGAGGTCTATCTGGTGAGGAGCTAAATCGTAGAAGTAGCCACCACCCGATATATCCGGTTGCAAACGCCAAGGCATCTCCTTGCCGCTGGTATAGTCCAAGTCACGAGGAGGCACAGAGAAACGTACCTGCACATTGATAACCTCGCCTATACCTCCACTTTGGATAATCTCCTTAACCTTTTGGAAATAAGGCAAATATCGACGATAGTAAGCCACGAAGCAAGGCACGCCCGTCTGCTCGCTCACACGGTTGATGCGGATGCACTCATTGTAGCTAGCAGCCAATGGTTTCTCTACATAGACAGGCTTGCCAGCCTTCATCGACATGATGGCGAAAGTGGCATGAGAAGACGGAGGAGTGGCAATATAGACGGCGTTGACGTCAGGATCATCTATGAGTTCCTGGGCATCCGTGTACCATTTGCGGATGTGATGACGCTCCGCATAGCTGCGAGCCTTGTCCTCACTTCGGCTCATCACTGCCACGACCTTCGAACCTGCCACCTCATTGAAAGCAGGTCCCGACTTCTTCTCGGTCACCTCACCGCAACCGATAAATCCCCACTTGATTTCTTTCATTGTTGATTATATTAAATCGTCTTTACCTTATTATACATGTCAGCAAAACGAATGCTGAGCATCATTCCTCTGCTATCGACTTATTGATTTGGTCGATATAGTCCAAGACCTCATCCCTGCCCATCTTCTTCTCACTACTGGTGATGAAATAAGGTGGCAGTTCTTCCCAGCGGTCTTCCAGCGCCTTCATCCACTTCTCGGCGTTCATACGAGCCTTCACCGGACCGAGCTTGTCTGCCTTGGTGAAAACGATGCAGAACGGGATGTTGCTCTCGCCCAACCAATCGACAAACTCACGGTCTATCTTCTGTTGGTCGTGGCGCACGTCGATGAGTACGAAGACATTAGCCAACTGTGGGCGCTGCAAGATGTAGCTGGATATCATCTGCTCCAACTGCTTCTGCACCGTCTTCGAGCGCTTGGCAAATCCATAGCCAGGCAAGTCAACCAAATACCACTCATTATTGATGATGAAGTGATTGATCAGCAACGTCTTACCCGGTGTGGCTGAAGTTTTAGCCAAGCCCTTATGGTTGCAAAGCATATTGATGAGGCTAGACTTTCCCACATTGCTTCGTCCGATAAAAGCATACTCAAGTTTATTGTCCTTAGGACACATGCTCACACGTGGAGCCGATATTGTAAATTCCGATTTCTTGATTTCCATCGCTATTTAATTAAGAATTATCCTTCAATTTCCGCCAGTTCCAGCCAGCGCATTTCCTTCTCATCGAGTTCATCCTTGATGAGAGGCAGGCGCTTGCTTTTCTCCGTCAGTTCATCCACACTCAGCGTGCCGCTACATAGAGCTTCTTCCAGTTGCTTCTGCTCTGCCTCCAAGGCTTCGATGTCTTTAGCAAGTTGCTCATACTCACGCTTTTCCTTGTAGGTCATCTTGCGTTTGTTCTCGAAAGAAGCATCTCGCTTGGCGGTTCCTGCGGCATTGTTTTCCGTCTTGGCAGGAGCATTGGCAGCAGACTTGCCCTTGGCAGAAGCTTCTTCCTCCTTGGTCTGAAGGCGGCTCCACTCACGATATTGCGTGTAGTTGCCAGGGAAGTCTTGTATCTCGCCCTCCCCCTTGAAGACCAGCAAGTGATCGACCACCTTGTCCATGAAATAGCGGTCGTGACTCACGACGATGACGCAACCAGCGAAATCCTGCAGATATTCCTCCAAAACCTGTAAGGTTTGGATGTCGAGGTCGTTGGTAGGCTCGTCCAGCACCAGGAAGTTAGGATTGCGCATCAATACCGTGCAAAGGTAGAGCTTGCGCTTCTCGCCTCCACTCAACTTATATACGTAATTGTGTTGCTCCTCTGGCGTGAAGAGGAAGAACTGCAAGAACTGCGATGCCGTCATGTGCTTGCCACCGCCCAAGTCGATATAGTCGGCTATCTCCGTGATGACATCTATCACCTTCTGGTCTTCACGGAACTTCAACCCCTCCTGCGAGAAGTAGCCAAAGCGTACCGTCTCACCAATGTCGAACTTGCCCGAATCGGGCTGCACCTCTCCCAAGAGCATCTTGATGAAGGTGGATTTTCCAGCACCATTGTTACCCACGATGCCCATCTTCTCGAATCGGGCAAAGTTGTAATAGAAGTTATCGAGAATCACCTTCTTCTGTCCTCGGTCATCAAAAGCCTTGCTGACATACTGGCACTCAAAGATTTTGCTGCCGATATAGACGGTGGATGCCTTCAGTCTCACCTGGCGGTCCTCGATGCGCTGCTTAGCCACCTTCTCCAGTTCGTAGAAGGCCTCCTCACGATAGCGAGCCTTGTGACCACGAGCCTGAGGTTGACGGCGCATCCAGTCCAACTCCCTGCGATAGAGGTTCTTGGAGTGCTGAATCTCGGCACGAAGGTTGTCCATTCTCTCCTGGCGTTTCTCCAAGTAGTACGCATAGTTGCCACGATATGTGTAGATGGTCTTGTCGTCCAGTTCGAGGATGACATTGCAAACCTTGTCGAGGAAGAAGCGGTCGTGCGTCACCATGAAGATGGTCTTGTTGCCACGGTTCAGATAACCCTCCAGCCACTCTATCATCTCCAGATCGAGGTGGTTGGTTGGCTCGTCGAGCATCAAGAAGTCAGGTTCCTCTATCAAGACATTCGCCAAGGCGACACGTTTCTGCTGACCACCGCTGAGCTGTCCCATCGGCTGATTTAAGTCCATGATGTGCAACTGGGTGAGGATTTGTTTCGCCTTCAAGAGCTTCTCCTCATCGCCTTGATGATTGAAGCAGGCATCGAGTACGCTTTCCTCTGGGTCAAACTTAGGAGACTGTTCCAAGTAGCCCACCTTCAGGTCACGGCGATAGATGATATCACCGCTCTCATGCCCCTCCTTGTCCATCAAGACAGACATCAAGGTTGACTTGCCCGTACCATTGCGAGCTACCAGTCCCACCTTCTGTCCTTCGGCGATAGAAAAGGAGATGTTATCAAAAAGAACCTGTGCTCCAAAGCGCTTTGTCAGGTTTTGAACGTCCAAATAGGGTATCTGATTTGCCATTTTTACATTTTTGTTTGCAAAGTTAGCAAAAAAATTTGGTAGAAAAGAAAAAATTAAGTATCTTTGCACACGAAATTTAATTCAACCCCGTGTTTCAGTTCTTGAAACACCTTATATTTCAACAAGAAACATATACAATATATAATTATTTAATAATGTATAGCAAAGACGATTTATCATCTAGGAATGTCGCAACATTGAAAGACATTGCCAAGGAAATAGGCGCAAAGATAAAGTCTAGCGACAACAAGGAGACCATCATTTATGCCATCCTTGATGCCCAGGCTGAGCAAACTGCGCAACCTACCAAGAGAAAGCGTGTCCGCATTTCCAAGAAAGAGGACAAGGTATATTCCGTCAAAGGTAAGGATGGCGAGAATTATGACGTGATGAAGAATCAGGCCACTGGTCCTAACCTCCCTCAAGAGACTAGCCTCTTCAAGGAGACCCCCGTGACCGATGCGAATGCGCCAGAGACACCACAGGTGGAAGAAGCACCTGCAACCACTGAAGAAAGCAAAACCTCCAAGAAAAAGTCTGCCGCTTCCAAGAAGAAAGCTGAGGAAGCAACACCTGCAGAGAGCAACAGCCCTGAGCCTGCACCTGTCGTCACCAAGCACAGAGGCAGAAAGAGCAAGGCTGAGCTAGAGGCTATCGCTGCAGCCAAGGCAGCTGAACTCAAGAGACAGCACGAGGAAAAGCTCGCCGCTCAGAATGCAGCCGCACAAGAACAAGCAGCACTTGCTGAGGCACAAGAGCCTGTTCCTGCCGATGGAGCAGCACCAGCCGCCAATGAGGAAGCTAACGATGCCAACGCAGAGAAAGGAGCTTTCATCCCTGAGGCGCAGTTCCAGACAGCGTCGGAAGGCAGCAGCGAGGGCAACCAAGAACTTATCGCCCAGTTGCAAGCAAAGATGAATGCTCAGAACAGCGAGAAGCCTGCTGACAATCACGCAGAGAATGCATACGCCAATCCAAGCCAGAACAGCAACGTTTGGGAAGGCGACCCAGGAGACGGAACAGACTTCATCCCAGTCATCGACCTGCCGATAGAAGACCAGGCTGCCATGCCTACCTACGATATTTTCGATCGTCCTACCAGCACTCCTGCTAGCGCTCCACGCCAGCAAGTAGTCGCTCAGCCAACTGCTCCTGCAGAGCCTGAATACGACTTCAGCGACATCATCACCTCCAACGGTGTACTCGAAGTAATGCCTGATGGCTACGGTTTCTTGCGCAGCAGTGACTACAACTACCTCTCATCTCCTGATGATGTGTATGTAGCTGCCAACTTGGTGAAGCGTTATGGTCTGAAGACGGGCGACGTAGTGGAATGCAATGTTCGTCCTCCACACGATGGCGAGAAGTACTTCCCTATGACGGGTGTCATCAAGATCAATGGTCGTAATCCATCCGAGGTACGCGACCGTGTTCCTTTCGAGCACCTCACCCCACTCTTCCCAGACGAGAAGTTCACGCTCTGCGGCGACCGTGCCACAACCAACTTGAGCACCCGCATCGTCGATTTGTTCTCTCCTATCGGTAAGGGGCAGCGTGCCTTGATCGTGGCTCAACCTAAGACTGGTAAGACCATCTTGATGAAGGACATCGCCAATGCCATCGCTGCCAACCACCCAGAGGCATACCTCATGATGCTACTCATCGATGAGCGCCCAGAGGAGGTAACCGACATGGCTCGCACCGTCAACGCAGAGGTCATCGCCTCTACATTCGATGAGCCAGCAGAACGCCATGTCAAGATTGCCGGCATCGTATTGGAAAAGGCAAAGCGTATGGTAGAATGTGGTCACGACGTGGTCATCTTCTTGGATTCCATCACTCGTTTGGCTCGTGCCTACAACACCGTGGCTCCTGCATCAGGTAAGGTGTTGACCGGTGGTGTCGATGCCAACGCCCTTCAGAAGCCAAAGCGTTTCTTCGGTGCGGCACGTAACATCGAGGGAGGTGGTTCGCTCACCATCATCGCCACCGCATTGATTGATACCGGTAGCAAGATGGATGAGGTCATCTTCGAGGAGTTCAAGGGTACGGGTAACATGGAGTTGCAGCTCGACCGCTCACTCAGCAACAAGCGCATCTTCCCTGCAGTCAACTTGGTGGCTTCTTCTACTCGTCGCGACGATCTCTTGCAAGACAAGACGACCCTCGACCGCATGTGGATTCTCCGCAAGTATATCTCCGACATGAATCCTATCGAGGCGATGAACACTATCCATACCAGCATGCAGCGTACTCGTGACAACGATGAGTTCTTGCTGTCAATGAACTCATAAGCCTAGAGACGAGACATCAAACATAGAAAAACTAAGAAAGGCTGTTAGCATGGATTGCTAGTAGCCTTTCTCTATATACGAACGAATCAAAAAAAAAACTAAATCAGATGAAAAGAAACTTTATGATGGGCTTATCCCTACTGTTGGGCATGACATTTTCAGCCCCTATTGCTTCTCTAGCCAAAGGCTATCATTCCTGCAAAGCCAACAACTCTGCCCAAGGCTATTACACCCAGTATTATGACAACAAGCCAGAACTCATCAAAGCTGCCAAGGATTGGTATGCCAAGGGAGAATGGCGCAATGGTTTCGACAAGGCTGATGCACACAGCAGTGTCAACCTCGTAGATTTCTACTTGCAGTATCAGAAGAACCCAAAGCAGTGGAAGGCACTCTTCGACTTCATCGCCAAGACCGACCTTCTCACCATCGCCAAGGGCAAGCACAAGATTCCAGGCTGTAACCTGACGGTGAGCGTGGAGGACAGCGAGAACGAGCCGCTCGAAAAGCGAGGCAGCGAAAGCCATTACCATCACATCGACTTCCAGTATGTGGTGAAAGGCACAGAGCGTTTTGGTGTCATCGACCACTATACCAGCAAGCCCAACTGCAAGTATCGCCCTGATGTCATCCACTACGACTACGACAAGAGCCGCACTCGCTTCTACGACAGCACTCCAGGCGAGTTCTTCATCTTCTTCCCTGGCGACTGGCACATTGCCAAGGTAGCGAATGACACTGACAACCAAGTGATCAGAGTGATTGTTATCAAGGTGGATTTTCAAGACTAACCTTGGCTACAATCATCCATTGCATGAGGTCAAGTTTTACGCTTCTCTAGGCTTGATTGGCACCACCTCACCCTTGCGATTATAACAAGTAATCGTCACAGGAGTGTTTGCCAAGGCACGCTTGATGTCAACACTCGGAATAAATATGACCCGGCGGGAGGTGATGAGAGAATCATCAGCTTTCGCCGGATTTTTAAAGCTAGCCCCTCTCACTCCGAAGCGCAGATTTCCCAAGCCTGGCAACGATACGCAATGACCTTCCGTCACCCACGTCTTGATGACCTCCCCTATGCCATACCAACTGGCTTGCAGAATGGGCTTAGGCAGTCCTGTCATGAGAGCAGCTTGTTGCATGACCTTGTCTGCATCCAGCAAGTTGTAGTTACTCGTTTGCATCACGTATGCAAACTCTTCCTTTCCTTTTTCAAACGAGATATTTCTCTCGACAGCTTTTACTTGTATTCCCATAGTAATTGAATTTTTCGATGGTGCAAAGATACAAACCTTCTTTCGATTCACCAAGGTTTGTCACGCTAGTCGGGAGAAAAAACGTCGGGAGGTTTTTGGAATTTCCTCGGGAGGTTTTTGAAAAAACGTCGGGAGGTTTTTCTGAAAGCCTACCGACGTTTATTAGAATGCCTTGTTAGGGAAATCCCAAGGCCTACCGATTTTAATGAAGTATCATCTTTATCAACTTGTCCATATAGTTGACATCATCCTTGAACAGCACATGGTTATCTGTAAACTCTTTAGCAGCAAAAGGCTCTTTTGCCCAAAATTCTACTTGCTGCATGGCAGTATTGCTGATGATGAAACTATTCAGTATCAAGTTGGGATTATTCAATTGCTCTGCCACTTCCTTCTGCAAATATTTGTATAGTTGAATCTTTGGGTCATTTAATCCCTTGAGATTACGGATGCCTTTCGGATCGATGAAGGTAATATATTGTTTCTCACCCTCCAATACCCAAAGGATAAAGTCTGGATAGAAGTTGTTAGCCTCAAAGAATCCCAAGCCCTTCTTGCTCTCATTACGTAAGAGATACATTTCCTTGCCTGCCAGCACGTCACCTTGATGTTGACGACAGTACTCACGGAATCTACAAGCGAAGTCTCGCTCGCCTATGTTCAACGACACAGGGGAAACTTTCACCATCGGTTCTCCCGTCACATCATCTACAAATGGTTTTCTGCCATTGCTATCCTTCTCCGCCATATAGAGAAGCGGCTTGTAAAGATGCGATTCCACATTCAGTGCCATGAAGCTAGGTTCACAAAGAGGCATATCGTGAATAAATGAATGATTTTCAACTTGTTCTCTTAATATATTCAAGTTATCTACGATGCCACACAAGTCATTTCTCACCTCCACAACATACTCATTAGGAGTACCTATATTATAATAGGTAACACGACTTTCTTGCAGATGTTTCTGCTCTTCCCTCGCCTTTGCTTTCTTATACGACTGGTCGATATAGCCACGCAACAAGCTGATGGTGATGTCTTGCCACATCATCATGTTTTTGCCATAGTCCCTAAAGTCCAAGTCAGCCTCAGGGATAGCTAGTTCATACCATGAAGGGTTAGCCATCAGATACTTCAAGTCTTCTATGCGAAGTTCCATATTATACCAACCTCGCTCAGCCTTCATCTTTTGCAAGGCGAAATACACCTCAGTCCAATCTATCAACTCCAGATGCTCGGCAGAAAGCGTGCCGATATGAAAGTTGGCAGTATAAGAAGTTCCCACATTTTTGCTTCTCAGTAAATCTACCTTCGGATATTTATCCAATTTCACTTTCACTCGCTTGCAGAGAGCTTCATCAGCGGGTTCAACCACTGCCGTTTTCTTGAAATTGAAACCATCCGTCACTCTTGGCAAAGACAGGTGTGCCTGGTCAAAATCAACTGTAGGCATCGTTGGTATTACAATCTTTTCGTAATCAATTTCATTAGTTGGCAAGCCTTCGTCTTCGAGATATGACTTGAATGCTTCCATATAGTCGGCACGCACGCCAAAAATATTGAGTGTCTCGATTGCAGATAAGCCTTTTGGAATCGTAGTTTCTTGATAACAAGCATCCAGCATTTTACTGCGTTTCAAGGAATATTTATAACCTTTCAAGCGCACGCCTCTTCCGAAGAGCTGAATCACCTCTGAGCCTTCGCTTCTACCCACGTTCATCAAGCCCATGGCTGAAACTCGCCAACTGCTCCATCCCTCGGTAAACTTCTTGGAACCTATCAAGATATTGATGGTAGAATCTTGCGAGTTAATAGTAGCAAACAGGCTAGCTGTGCCAAATACCTTTACCTCACAAAGAAAACCAGCAGTTTGCAATAACTTTCCCAACTCCTTGGCATCGCCCACACTGATGACACCAAAGTAAGGGGCGTTGCCCACACGAAGGCCGATTTCCTCAGCACCACCTTTTTGGATGTCGATATGCAACTGCGCACCCGATATTTTGGAGTGAAAGAGTGCCGACAAAATACCATCATAAATGGCATCTGCAAACTTCTGCTTGTCGTCTTCCACAAGATAGCCGTGCTTGAGTTCTTGGAATGAGTTACCAAAGACAGAATAACCATTCTTGGTTTTCAATCCGTCCTCTACGCTGAGCAAACGACGGATATAAGTGGCATATGTCTTCCTTTCCTTGATGAAATCTTGCAAGAACAAAAGTACCTGAGCCACATCAGAAACCTTGCGTTTATTCTCTGTGCTGATGGCATTCACACTACTGCCCACAAAGATACCCAGTGGCTTCTCGACCAAAAAGGCATTGTGAATCTTGGCATCACTGCCATAAATCTTGATTTGCTCGTATAGACACATCAGATAGGCTGTGAGATACATGTTCAAAAGCTCATCATTGTTCCAGTCGTCCATGTTCATGATGCGATAGTCCTTGCCATAACCATCGGCATAAAAGTAGCGGTAGGAATAATCGAAGAGCGTGGCTTTGCCATACTGATTGAACATTTCCTTGCGCTGGGTGGCATTGCTCTTAGCAGAGATGGCTTGACCGAAGGTAGCAGAATACTCGAAAGAGAAGCCTTCCTCCGTCAACTTTTTGCGATATTTCATCCATACATCGCCGCTAGCTCCTTTGTGTCCTTCATCCACCAGCACTAGGTTGTTGCCCTCAAAGCTATCCACGGCCACTGTCTTGTCGCCATCTTTGTCAGCGAGCTTATTGATGTCAATGACTTCCACCGCCTTGCCTTGAAACATACTGCCGATGCCTTGCTTGCTAAAGAGCGATGCCTCTATATGGGAAGCATGGAGCTCGGACAAGTGCTGTTGGCTCAATCCCTCATTAGGAGTGAGCACGATGATGCGGTTGATTTTCTTGGCATGATGCAACTCGGCATAATACAAATATTGCTTGATGTTAATGTGCATAAGCAGCGTCTTGCCCGAACCTGTTGCATTCCAATAAGCCAACTTGTTCAGGTCGTCAACTGTGAAATCTGGCAGCTCATGCCAAGTCTCTGCACGATGATTGAAGTCATTATGCAGAAAGGCATTCAAGCGATTGCAAAGCGCCTGGGCATCCGTAAAATACTCATCGAGATAGATTTCCGTAAACAACAGACTGAGATACTGGAAGTATTTCCAGCGGATAGGTTCGCTACGCTTCTCATTGATTTCGTTGGTAAACTGCACGACATGCTGGTCGTAGAAGTAAAGTCGTTCTGTGGTCAATGTGCCAGTAGCATAAAGTTTGCCCAGCAACTCATGATAGAGTTTCGACTCTCCATCCTCGTTCACCCCCTCAAACATCGGGTCTTTGAGGTCACGAGATAACGCCTCCAAGTCTTTGCAACCAAAGTGCTGCAAGATATAATGAAACAGGACCAAAGCCTGCTGTAACTTACCTTTCTTCTGTTGTTTTTTAGCCATAATATACTATTGAATTCTTCACTCTTCGTTCTTCACTCTTCACTTAACTAAACATTCGTTTCTTAAATTCTTCCTCGATGAGTACTACTTTCCAATGCTCCTCGTCGGTCTTGATGTTTGGCAATGTATTGTCGCCATTCACATAAATCTTGTCAAACTCAGAGTCGGTGGTGCTATAGGCTTGTTTGCGGAAGAACTCATTGAGTGCTTCATTGCTTACTTTCTCGCAGTCTCGCCAAATCACCAAGGTTCGCTCATTCCCGATATGGGTTATACCTTCCACCACACAGTAGCCATCCTTAGGCCAGCGCATGGTCTCTACGTTGAGTCCAATCAGATAATTGAAAGTCTCCACCATATCCACAGGTGTGTCCACCAATTCTTTGTCTTTGGTTGTCTTGAGCGTCATAGAGAATGGATGCACAAACCATTCCAAGTTAAACAAATCGCCCTTTGTCTCTGTGTCGAGCATGTAGCTCAAGAGATAGGTCTCATTGAAATCTCCCTTGTCGCCTGCGAAATCCAAAGCCTTCTGCTTAGGCTGGAGATTATTCAAAGTATCCTCGTATTGCTCCAAGCGGAGATACTTGAAGCACTGGGAGATTCCCTTGCGAGAGACTGGTTTGCCATCTTTCCAATCCTCTGAATAGATGACTTTCTCGATGCGAGGAAACAAAAGTTTGTCGAAGTGTTCTCCCATCTCAACCAAAAGGTATTTTCGATTACCCTCATCTTCTTGATTCATTGTTATTACAGCATGGGCTGTCGTACCTGATCCTGCAAAATAATCCAATACATAATCATTTGTTTTGGTAATTGCATTAAGAAAAAATGTTAGCAATTCCTTTGGTTTTACCGTATCAAACCCATGATTTGGAATAATTGATGACAAGTCATTTTTCCCATTTTCTGCTGTACTTGACAATTCTTCTGGAATATATGTCCAAAATGGCACATGTTGTTCATCCTCATCACCTTCATAGTGCTTACAATATGGTTCTCCATCAGAATTAAAACCTAGTCGATGATTATCATACATTGACTTTATTTCAGCATAACCTGCTTTCCAACGTTTGTCAAAGGGTGGTGTATAATTCCCTATAGAAAAACGCATTGTCTCTCTTTTATATCTTCCCAAATTTGATGTAAGAATCGTTGTTGTTCTATAATTACCATATTCATCATGATTATTATACTTGCGTTCTATTCCGGATGATATTGGGAAAAACGTTTGCTCTTTATTATTCTGAATCATATAAACAAATTCCCCTACAACCTGTGGACGTAATTTAGCAGCACCCGTATTAGTTGGTTTTGCACGAGATTTCCATAAATATGGATAAATATTCTCATGCTTCAAACTATTACAAAGGACACGTAATTCGCCTTCCATATCAGGTCCTATACTACATAAAAGATTTGAACTTTTAGCAAGATAGCGCATACCCAAAGTAAGCCTATCGTACATCATAGAAACCCATGTACTATTTTTATAATTATCCTTATACAAAAAATCATCCCCTTGAATGTTGTATGGTGGATCAATATACACGCACTTTATCGCCTCTCTATACTTCTCTTGCAACAGCTCCAATGCCTGGAAATTCTCACTGTTAATCAGTACTCCATTGCATTCCTCATCCACATTCTCCATGCTCTCCACGAGCTTATGCTTGAACTCGGCACTAAAGAACTTGGTATCAAGCACAAGGAAAGGATTCTCATCAAGGAACTTTTCTGTTAATGGCTCGCTATAGCCTTCAATCATCATATCGCCTTTGATTTCATCGATAGCGAAGAGGCGCACCCACTCTTTGCGCTGTGCATCATTAACGATAACCTCAGAGTAAAGGGCATGAGGAACTCGGTCGAGCGTGATGCAATAATCACACCCTACCACAAACTTCTTCTTGAGCCAGAGTTTCTTTTGGAAGTCTTCGAGCTGCGCAAGGAAAGTGATGATTTTCTCCCCTACTTGCTTGATGGCTTTCACTTGCGCCAAATGCTCCATAATATGGTTGGCATCCAAGTCGTCCAAGAACATTACTTCGTTCTTGATATAGAAGTCCAGTTCACGACGAAGGAATCCACCAAGGTCTTTGTGAATGAAATAATCAAAGTTGTTCTTGGCCGTATAATCCTGCAAGTGCTTCATCAGCAAGGAACGATTCTTGTCATTATTGGTTGGCATCTTAACGGTATCCAACTCGGCATAGTCTGCATGTTTTTCCAATATGACAGGCATTATCTTTGCCTCAGCATCCTTGATAAGAACATCTTGTTTTATCCCCTTTGCCATCAATTCGTAGGTGAAGTAGATATTGAGTTCACCATCCACTTCTTCTATAAAGTTCTCCTCGCAAAGTTGGAAACGGCGCTCCATATTGTTTGCAGCTTTATTATTGTTCTGCTCAGTTTCAGCATCACGCAACACGAAGTGAACCTTGCGACGGGTAGCAGGCAACACAAACGAATAATTCTTGAAATACTCAGAAGTCTTGATGTAGTATTGATCGGCATTTGCCCAATACAACTTCACTTCCTCACCACTATAAGGAATGGCATACGTATCATCCTTATAACGACGCTTAGAAATGAAGTCGCCACCATCGTAATAACGGCTAAAGAATTTGGTCAAATGAGAGAACACTTCATTCTCCATGGCAGAAATGTCAGTGCCAGCAGCAATCTTGGATTTCAAATCCTGTACCTTAGTAGATTCATCGGGATTCACACCTGCTGCATGCAAGGTTGCCTCCAACTTATGAAGTTCTTGTTTTAACTTCTCCGTATCGTCATTGGCATTTGCTTTTAGGATAGCAGTCACCTCTGGAACAAGACGATTCTTCAAGAACGCCTCGATATCCTTTCGTTTTTGGTTCATGATGCGATAGATACCAAAGTCCAAGTCTGCTTGGCTCAGCTGGAGCATCTCCGCCAATGTTTCTCTAAATTTTGTCTCAAATAGTGTAGCCATATTACCAGGGAATTAATATGTTATGTACTTGTTATTGAATTATCTCTTTAATTGCCAATGCACTATGAAGAGAGGCTGCTCTGTGATATGTTGTGCAATGAAAGCCTTTACCTTGTCTATCATTCCATCTCGCCTCGACTCGATTTCATCCTCTAAATCAAAGATTTCCATTCGCTTTCGTTTCTGTTGGCGAGTCAACGCATTCAGCTCCTTTTCGAGTGTCATGGTTTGTTGTGCATTCTCTGAACGATTCAAGAGTTTCTTCTTCTCCTTGATTTTTGCCTTGATAACCATTCTCCTCCAAGAGTTGTTTCAGATAAAGTTGGGTTCGGGTGCTCTCCGTAAAGATAAGTGCCTTTCGATTGGCTCCCAACTGCTCCATCTTTTGGAATCCCGTATGTAATGCCGAGAGTAAGCAGTCCCCTTTCTTATTACTACTGATACTGCTGGCAAGTTGGTACAATCGTTGAAGTTCTGCTATCTCTTCCTTGATACCCAAAATCTCTGCAGGAGTGAGGATTTCTCCCTCCTGCTCTTGATCATTTTCAGCCCATTCGTCCCAATCATCCCCCACGATGTCTTCTGCCACCATAGCAATATTGGTCTCGTTCAACTCTTCCTTCTCTACCGCAAAACTATCATACTGCCTATGCTCACCGTATGGTGCTATCTTGCTTTGCAATCGGTCGATCAATGTCTTGAGTGTATAACTAATAGCAAATGTAGAAGAGGACATCAACTTACGGAATATCAACGTAATAAGCTGACGCTGGCTGTTGGGAAGACCATACGAATCTTCACGACGCAGATACTCACTGATTTCATTATACAATTTCTGCTCCTCGATACCAGGATAATACTCCTGTGACATGGGGATACGAGAGGTATATTTCACGTACTCGGTAACTTGCTTTCGGAGGGTACGATGCACGATAGGACGAAGACGCTTACGCAAGTCACCAAAGGCAATGTCATCGTTCTTGTTACTATAACAATATTGAGCCTTGAAACTCTTCAAGTCGCCAAAGTAATGATCATCAATGATACTGACCAGCCCATAGAGTTCCTCGATATTGTTTTGTAAGGGAGTAGCTGTCAAGAGAAGTTTATGGCAATCGGCAAATCCAGTCTTCAATCTTGTCGCCATCGAAGGAGTGGTCTTATAGACGTTTCTCAACTTGTGAGCCTCATCATACACCACCAAGTCCCACTTGGTACTAGAAAGAATCTCGGCTTGTCTGGTAGCAAACTGATAAGAACAAATATACACTTGTTTACCATCATAAAGATGGTCAAGGGAAATACCTTTCTTCTTTTCTAGAATCAGAGAATCAAGAAAGAACTTGTCTTCCAATTCCATGCTCCACTGGCGGCGAAGCGTGGCAGGAGCAATAATCAAAATGCGACGCTTATGTTCTGCCCAAAACTGGCTGATAATTATACCCGCCTCTATGGTTTTTCCTAATCCCACCTCATCAGCAAGGATAACGCCTTTGGAGAAAGGAGATTGGAATGCAAAAAGAGCCGCCATCACTTGATGGGGGTTCAAATCGACACGTGCTTCCGACAAGACACCTGTCAACTTATCATCATCTGCACCGCCCCTATTGCGTGACAATTGCCACGCATAATACAATAGCTGCGCAAATGAATAAGGTAGAAATTCTTGCTTCATCGTCGCTATAAGGAATGAGGCGTAAACTTTATCGGGATAGACAGGTCACACCATAGCTGTATCGAAAGATAAACTGTAAATAGTAAGTTTCGAACGCATCTGATGACAAATACCTTATTAACGAGATGATACAAGAAAGGCGTAAGCCTCACTTATCAGTCTCTAAGGTATTTGGCGTGACCTGCTGTACATAGATAAGTTTAGCTCACGCCTTATGAGCGTGAGCATCTACTTATACTTACTATGTACAGCCTATTTCAATCGCCAAATTTCAAGAGACTCCAAATAATAGTAAACGCTTGTATATGATTATGTTATATGTCTTTATTGTTATTCTTTCTGGTTCTTTCTTTGTCTTTAATTGTAATACTTTAGTTATTACCGGGCGGCAAGGAAACCATTCTTCCCAACCCATTTCGATGGCAAAAGTACGAAAAATAAGCGAGATGGCGAAATTATTAGGTCACAAAATGCCGATGTTACAGAAAATTGTTGTAATTTTGCGGTATCACTGGGAGGAGGTGGGTAAGTTACAAAAGGAATTCAACTATTGCAAACAATGCAACAGTTGATTACGTAATAAAAAATTAAAGAAAGCAAAGAAACATGGCAGAACATCTTACAACAAACGGCAACAGCAAGGAGGAGAAATATGCTACTCTCCTCCCCCAGCTCAAATCTCTCATGGAAGCAGAGACTGACGTAATTGCCAACATGGCAAATGTGGCAGCTTGCATCATGGAGACCTTCCACTTCTGGTGGGTGGGCTTCTATCGAGTTATCGACAACACATTGGTGCTAGGTCCTTTCCAAGGTCCTCTGGCTTGTACTCGCATCAAACGAGGGAAAGGGGTTTGCGGAACTGCTTGGGACAAAGCCCAAACGATTGTCGTAGAAGATGTGGAACAATTTCCAGGGCACATCGCTTGCAGCAGTGCTTCACGTTCGGAAATCGTAGTGCCTATCTTCGACCGAGACAACAATGTCGTTGCCGTATTGGATATTGACAGTGAATATCTCAACACCTTCGATTCTACAGACAAGAAATGGTTGGAAGAAGTTGCTCGCTTGTTTACATAAGTCATTCTTATTTTAATAACAGTTCATACACCTAAAAGACAAAAAGCATGGACGTACGTCCATAGGGGGAATGAACGTACAAGATAATGGGGAATGAACGTACAACCATAGGGGATG
>ERZ791902.595-NODE-595-length-24821-cov-172.353953_pt1 | contig 24821 bp, 17 predicted proteins | sample MGYA00510149_ERZ791902 | MGnify/ENA primary metagenome ERZ791902 (study PRJEB30046, sample SAMN00792060) | human gut metagenome | study: EMG produced TPA metagenomics assembly of the A metagenome-wide association study of gut microbiota in type 2...
TGAAAGCCTACTGCAACGACATCTTCGAGACAGGCGACAACCATCTGCACGACACTTATCGAGGTCAGCACGTCATCAACAAAATGTACTTTGGCAGAATCATCGGTCTCTCCCTCACCTATCGATTCGGCGGCTACAAGGGCAAGCAGCATGAAGAAGTAGATACTTCCAGATTCGGGAAATAAAAACGAGAAAAGCTCACCAAGACCATCAAAGTCCTGGCGAGCTTTTCTCGTTTCATATACACTATTCAAGTTTCTTTACTTCAAAATATTGACATATCCCTTATTCTGTACCAATTCAGAATTTAAATCGATGCATTTCTGAGGAATCGGGAAGACGGTGGTGTAGCCGGAGGATTCACCCTGAAGAGGCGTACGGAGATCGTAGGCACCGGTGAATTTGCCGAAACGGATGAGATCCTGACGACGCCATCCTTCCCATACCAACTCCAGCAACCGCTCTTCCAGAATATTATCGAGCGTAGCCTTACGGTAAGGCATTCCCACACGGGCACGAATCCTATTCAACTCCTCATCACCATTCTCTCCGTTTCGGACCTTTGCCTCTGCCTTCATCAATAAAGCATCTGCATATCGGAAAAGAACGATGTCGTTACTCTGCAACTTGCCGTCCATATAAGAGGTTCTATCCACCTCATACTTCGCCATCCTCGCTCCAGCCGTCTTGACAAACTTACTGTTGGTCAGGTTTTGAGCCACTTCAAAAGGCTGATACTCCAACGGCTTTTCATTATCCATCAGCAGTTCATGACCATCTACCTTTACCACTCCCGCCACAAAGTTCATCTTGCAACGGGCATCTTCATCAACCTCGCCATAATGATTGGCTTTCATCGTAGAAATCGTGGCACAGGTACCATTCTCACTTCCCCATCCCAAGACACCGCCATGCGTATAATGGTAAGAGCGGAAGAGATAATGGAACTGGTTGGTATAGATATTCTTATCCATCGGAATCGTGAAGATATTCTCCTTCGATGTCTCATTATGCGTAGAGAAATTGAATGAATCATCCGACTCCAGGACATAGCCTTCTTCTGCCAGTTTATCACAATAATAAATGCAGGTTTCCCAAGCATTCAACTTCCTACAGTCCACCTTATCGCCATTACGCAAAGAGGCATCAGAAGCCGGCACAGAGAAATGAATGTCACTTCCCTTCGGACGGCTCGCATAACCCTGGGTCCAGTCATCATACATATAGATTTCTGCATTCAAAGCCAACTTCGCCAACAGAAAGTTGACTATCGGCTGGGTGATGCGACCATAATAATTGCCTTCCTTATTGCTGTGCTGGTCGGGAAGTGAAGGCAATACCTGCTGCAACTCCTGAAAGACAAACTGGAAGATAGAACTGCGATCTGTCTGACCTTGGAACAGGCTGGAATGGAGCTGTTCTGCACTGGAAAGGACCAATGGAACCCGACCGAACATGTCCATAGCATAGTAATAGAACATAGCCCGGATGGCTCTTATCTCAGCCCGATATTCCTCCTGCTGTGCGGCAGAAAGCAGGGCCGACTTGTTGCTGATAATATCCAAAGACTTATTAGCCAGCACGATAACCTTATAAAGGTACTTCCACGTATCATAAAGAGACTGGTCATCGGCACTCCACCGATGCTGGTACATGGCATTCCATAGGCCACCATCATACCAGTCGCCGCCTCGAATCGGAATCATCGCCTCATCGGTGGTCAGCGTATTATAATCGTAAATGCCACGGCAGGTGCCCTGGATGCCCTCACTCTCGTTAGCTCCACCTATATAATTATAGAGCGAAGCCACGGCATTGATATAAATATCAGATGCAGAGCCATAGATGGCATCCTCGTCCAACTGATCCTTAGGATGTTCGTCCAGGCAGGATGTCATAGACAATGCCGCCAACAGCAGAAATAAAAATCTATATCGTTTCATAACTTTCTGATTTTAGAATTGAACACTTAAACCCAATGAGAAGGTTCTGTAAACAGGATAAGTCCGCTTATCATCAATACCCATCGTACTGTTCACCACGTAGCTGTTAATCATCGGAGTCAAGCCGCTGTAACTGCTGATGGTGGCAAGATTGTTGACACTCGCCGAAACTCTGAGCGACTGCACCACGCCCTTTCGGATAGGGATATCATAGCCCAGCGTGAGATTCTCAAAGTTGAGATAATCGCCCTTCTCCAGCCAATAATCAGAAACATTCTGGTCAACGATATTCTTCTCAGGAGCTCCCTTCAGCACATTATAATCCGGGAAACTCGACATATTGGTGTAGGCTAAGCCCGTACCATTGAATATCTTATGTCCGAAGGCTCCGTTCATCTGCAATGAAAGATACCAGTCGCGATAACGGAAACTGATATTGGAACCCAACGTTACCTTAGGAGTAGCCTGACCGGCAATATATCTGTCACCGCCATCACTCAAATCTACGGTTCCGTTCTTGTCCAAATCTTCGATATCATAGCGGTAATGCCCATTTCCATCTTCTATAATTCCCTTGCAATGAGGAAGATAGAATACCCCCAAAGGCTGACCAACTATCTGATAGACCACATTGTTGTAACCACCATGCTGACCGGCACCCGACAAGGCACCCATCGCAGTAATATCGGCTGCCGACATCTGCATTCCGTCATATTCACCACTCAGCGAGAGGAGTTTGTTCTTCTGCCAGGAGAGATTCATATTGATATTCAGTTCCATGTCCTTCTTCTGGATAGGAGTGAAGGAAACGCCGACCTCCAAACCCTGGTTGCTCATAGAACCCAGGTTTGCCAACAGTTTATCATAGGCAAAAGGCGGAACCGGCACATCATAGGCATAGAGCATGTCGGTGGTCTTGGAATAGTAATATTCTGCCGTCAGAACCAGCCGGTTGTTCCACAATCCCAAATCAGCTCCGATATTCCAGGTAGCGCGGGTTTCCCACTTCAGATCAGGATTGTTATTGCTAATCATTCCCATCGTAACCGTAGGAGAACTGTTCACCGAAACAATACCATTCTGCCGCACCGTATTCAAAGTGGTATAAGAAGATATTCCGCCAAGATTACCTGAGCGTCCATAGCCCGTACGCAGTTTCAGCATGGTAATTTCCTTGAGAGAACGGAGCCATTTCTCCTGCTTCATATCCCAGGAAAGAGAGACGGATGGGAAGAAACCCCAGGTATGGTCATTGCCCACCATAGAAGAACCATCGCCACGCATGGAAACCGAAAGACTATACTTATTATATAAGGTGTAGTCGATATTGCCCATCACAGAAGCCAGGGTCGGATCTTCGTACTTGCTGTCTGTCCCACCGAAAGGCCGTGATGCAGCAGCACCTATGTTATGGTAATACATGTCGTTGTTGGTGATTCCCTTCGCAGAAGTCCAGAATCCCGTTCGGATATCCTTCTGATATTCTGCACCCACCATTGCCTTCAGATTGTGGATTCCCCACGAATGCTGAAACTTAAACGATACATTGGCAAGCCAGTCCTCGCTCTTGAACTCCCCACGATAGAGATTGCCCTGCGCCCAAACCCAGGTAGGACAGAACTGGTTGTTCTCGTTGGAAGCATAACTGTATGCTCCGAAGGCAGAAACACTCAGAGAATTTGTCATATCATAGTTCAACTTCAGATGAGCATTGAAGTTCATGTTCTTCGTATCATTACGCTCCTTGAGCAAGGCATCGGGAGGATTCACCTGAGATGCAGCCCCATTCTTCACCCAACTGCCGTTCAGCTTATCATAAGGATAAGTAGGATTCATGGCATCGGCAGAATAGAAAAGCATCTGACTGTCGAAGATATCATTGTTCTTGAAAGACGAACCGAACACGCCGAAATCTCCCGTCAGTTTATCGCCAAACGCCTTCTGGGTGACATCAATCTTAGCCACCAGATTACGATAGCCCTTGCTCCGAATAATCGTGTTATGGTCGATATAGCCAAAAGAAGCGCGGTAGTTGCTCTGCGGAGTGCCACCGCTGAAGGCCAGATAATGGTTCTGAATATTTCCGGTTCGGGTAATCGCCTTGCGGAAATTGGTATCATATCCCTTATTGTTATACTCCAGCCCATACTTCTGTGCAGCAGCTATGTATTCGGCGGCATTGAGCATCTCCATACTTTTGTACATTGCCTCTATACCATAGTTTCCCTCGTAAGAAATCTGAAATCCCTTACCCGTACCCTTCTTGGTCTTTACCTGGATAACGCCCGAAGCACCACGGGAACCATAGAGTGCCGTTTCGCTGGCATTCTTCAGTACTGTAAAGCTCTCGATATCGGCGGGATAGATTGTAGCAAGCGTCGCCACATCAGAAGTAACACCATCAATAATCACCAGAGGATCATTGCCGCCCATGATAGAAGTTGTACCGCGAACCCGGACGGAGTTCAACATAGCAATACGGTCAAGACCATTGGTAGTGACGTTAACACCTGCCGTCTGTCCGCTCAAGGCATCCAGGGCATTATTGAGCACACCCTTCTTCAGAAGTTCAGGCTCCACTACACCCACCGAACCTGATAAGCGCAAGGAGTCTAGCCCTTCGATGTTCACAGACTGAGCACTGAGGGTTTGTGGTGCAAGAATCATCGCACCCATCGCATAAAATATGATTTTTAAGTTCTGTTCCATAACTATTTCATCGTTTAGTCAAGGTTCAAATCGATTTTCGATTGCAAATATAATAAAAAAGAGTGATTCAAAGTCCATTTCCGTGAAAAAACTTCAAAAAAACGCAGGCTTAAGAGTTAAGACAGAAGAAAAGCTCGCCAAGACGTTCAAAATCTTAACGAGCTTTCTCTTTATATCAGTATTTTATTTCACTTTCACTTCTATCACATTCTTCGCAGCCTCAGCACTCGAACCACCTACGAAAATCTGATATTTGCCGGGAACCACACGCATGGTATTGGTCTGGGAATCCCAACCCTCGAAACTCTGGCGAGGCAGACTGATGGTTACCTGCTGCTTCTCGCCCGCCTTCAAAGTAATGCGCTTGAAGGCTTTCAGGGTCTTGATAGGACCCTCAGCATCATCCATTCTACGGATGTAAACCTGCGCCACTTCCGTTCCTTCCCTATTACCTTTATTAGATAAAGAGAAACTCAAGGAATAAGCCGAAGAATTCTTCACTTTTCGTTCTTCATTCTTCACTTTCTTCAATGTCGGCTTTCCATATTCATAAGATGTATAGCTCAATCCATGACCGAATGGGAAGAGAGCCTCACCCTTGAAATAACGGTAGGTGCGATTCTTCATCGTATAATCGAGGAAATCAGGAAGATCGGAAGTACTCTTATAGAAGGTTACCGGAAGCTTGCCCGATGGATTCACCTCGCCGAAAAGAACCTTTGCCACGGCTTCGCCACCCCGTTCGCCCGGATACCAAGCCTGAAGGATAGACTCCGCATTTTCGGTTTCAGGAACCATGGCAATGGCACTGCCCGAACAGTTGACGAACACCACTCGCTTGCCAGCCCGATGCAGCATCTCCATCACTTTACGCTGAGCCTGAGGCAATTCGATATCGGTTCTGTCGCCACCCTTGAATCCCGGTTCGGAGACCTTCATCTCCTCACCCTCAAGACCAGGAGAAATACCGCCTACAAATACCACCACATCAGCATCACCAACCTCTGCCAGAAGCTGAGACTCGGTTGGCGTATAGTTCTTCACAATGTCAAACTGCATCACCGCCATATCGGTCTTCTGAAAATAATCCACCTGAATCTTCACCGACTTTCCTGCCTTCACGGAGATTGGCTTGTTGAGCATCTGTACACGGGCACGTCCCTTCCATACATTCGCCACCGTATCGCCATCAATAATGAGTCGGTAACCATCATCGCATCCCATTCTGACGTTCAAGGTTTCATCCTTTTCCGGAGTAAATACGCCCTCGTATCGGGCTGAGAAGTTGGTAAGGTTCACTCCCGGAGCAAAGACGGTATTTCCACCATTACTCTGATTGATAGGCGAAGTCATCACGGCAGTAGCCACAGGCTCACCCTTCATCTCAGCATTGTTCCAATAAGTAGCCTTCATCCCCTTGCTGCCATCGGTAGAAGTCAGGAGATTGAACTTACTTTCCGTCACCTCATTTCTGGTCAACGTGCAGGCAGGAATATACTTGGCGTCCTTCACATATTTTCTGATGCCCTGCAGGATGGTGGTGGTAGAAGTAGGATAACCCGAATAGTTGCCCCACTGCATGATGGAATCGTTGGCATTCGGTCCCATCACGACTATCTTCATTCCTGCTGATTTCAGCGGCAGGAGATTGTTCCGGTTCTGAAGAAGCACGATTCCCTCTTCTGCCATCTTCTCTGCCAAATCCTTATGCGCCTTGCTGGCGATGACGGAAGAAGGAATCTGAGTCCACGCCACCTGCTCGTCCTGATCGAAATCACCCAGACGGAAACGGGCTTCCAGCAGGCGCTTCAAACTCTCGTTCACCTTTTCCTCGCTGATCATTCCCATCTTCACCGCCTCAGGAAGCGAACGGTAAACGCTTCCGCATTCCACGTCGGTTCCGGCACCAATTGCCTGCGCCGTAGCCTCAGCCGGAGTCTTCGCAGTACCATGTCGGCCAGGCACATAAAAGTCGTTGATGGCTCCGCAATCGGAAGTAATCAATCCCTTGAATCCCCATTCATCACGAAGAATCTGTCGTTCATACCTGGCATTGCTGCAGCATGGCGCTCCGTCAATCCGCTGATAGGCGCACATCACCTCTGCCACATTTCCATCCTGCACCAGCGATTTGAAGGCAGGCAGATAAGTCTCCCACAAATCCCGCTCAGGCAAATCCTCTACATTGAAACTGTGTCTGTTCCACTCCGGACCGCTATGTACGGCAAAATGCTTGGCACATGCTAGGAGCTTGACGTATTGGGGAGCCTGTGAGGAAGGCGTAGCCAGAACTCCCGGAGCCGACATCGGTTTACCATCGAAGGTCTGTCCCTGCAATCCATTCACCACAGCAAGTCCCATTCTTGTGGTCAGATAAGGATCTTCTCCATAAGTTTCCTGTCCACGTCCCCATCGTGGGTCGCGGAAGATATTGATGTTCGGAGTCCAGAAGCTCAGACTCTGGTAGCGCTTGATGTTGCCGCTCTTCTTCGCCTCCTGCGCCTTGGCTCTTGCCTCATCGCTCACGGCAGTAAACACCTTATATAATAAGGTATCGTCCCACGAAGCCGCCATGTGCATCGTGATAGGAAAAACAGTAACAAATCCGTTTCGCCCCACTCCGTGCAGCGCCTCGTTCCACCATTGAAACTGCGGAATGCCTAATCGGGCTATGGCTGGCGAAGTATCCATCATCAACTTCGTCTTCTCTTCCAAGGTAAGACGGGAAAGCAAATCATTGGCTCTAGCCTCAGCAGAAAGGTTGGCATTCTGATAAGGAAGAAGCTGCTGTGCGCTGGCAGAAAGCGACATCGCCATCAGCATCGCCATAGAAAATAGTTGTTTCTTCATTGATCTTATATTATTTATTCGATTTATGCTTTGATTTTTAAGTTGGTGACAAAGTTACACTTTTTTGTTGAGATAACCGCATCATCTGGCAGAAAAGTTTAAAATATTTATCCTTTCGTGCCAACATTACCACTTTCAGTCCGCTGGCACATAAGTTGCAAAAACAGAGAGTGAAAGCTGAAGCTAAAAGATAAAGGAGTTCGGAAGAATGACGGAGTTTCGAGGCGAAGGCAAAAGAAATAACAAGAATATTAACAAGCAGAAATCCCGACGGAGCCGTAAGGAACCGAGAGGACGAGTAAAATAAAATTTGGAGGTTTTAATTATGTTGTTAGCACGTAGAAATAATGATTCAGATTGGTTGAGTAACTTCTTTGATGATACTTTATTCAATACCGAAGTAATGTCACGTATGAATGCTACTGCTCCTGCCATTAACATCAAGGAGACAGATAAGAATTACATCATGGAGGTTGCAGCTTCTGGTTTGAAGAAAGAGTGGGTTCGTGTAAACATCGATAACGATGGTAATCTGAACATCGCCATCGAGAACAAGATGGAACACAAGGATGAAGACAAGCACGAGCACTATCTGCGCCGCGAATTCTCTTACAGCAACTACCAGCAGTGTTATACGCTGCCTGAGGATGCTGATCGTGAAAAGATTTCAGCAAAGGTAGCTGATGGTATACTCGAGGTCGAGATTCCAAAGCTTACTCCTAAGGAGGAGGCTAAGACAACAAAAAACATCGAAGTCAAATAATCATCTCCCATAAATGATGGAGGCAGATTCCAAAGCAATTTGGAACCTGCCTTTTTTTGTGTCCTTACCTGAAACATCGCATTTTCATCTACCTTATTATCATGATTTTCATGGAGCAGCCAAAAGTTTTTTACCATAAATCTTTTTTCTTCCATAATTAATATGTAATTTTGCAGGCAGAAAAGCAGACATGAAAACTTCTGCTTATAGATTTCAGAATATTAATATAAGAAACAGATGAAGAAAACAATTCCAGTAATAGGCATGGCTTGCAGCGTATGCTCTGCCAATGTTGAAAAGAAGCTGCAGTCGCTAGAAGGCATCAACTCTGCCTCGGTTTCCCTGGCGAGCCGAACTGCCCTGGTAGATTATGACCCCGACATTATCTCTCTGGAAGATATGAAACGGGAAATCAGCAACGCCGGCTACGACCTCGTTATCGAAAACGACAGAAGCGTGGAGGAAATCAACCGACGTGAGTTCACCCTCCTGCGCCGCCGAACCCTCGCTTCCTGGCTCTTCGCCATCCTGACCATGTGTTTCTCCATGGGCTGGATTTCCCTGGGCATGGAACAGAATATGATTTCTGATGGCGTTACCTCGGCTCATCATACCAGTTCCTTCGCCAACCAGATTTGTCTGCTCCTGGCACTCGCCAACCTGCTCTACTGCGGCAAACAGTTTTATGTTTCCGCCTGGAAGCAGCTCCTGCATCATACGGCAAACATGGATTCGCTCGTAGCACTCAGCACCCTCATCGCCTTCCTCTTCAGCACCTTCAACACCTTCTTCGGAGAAATGGTATGGGGAGCGAGAGGCATAGAATGGCACACTTATTTCGATGCTTCCGTGATGATTATCACCTTCGTACTCACCGGCAGATGCCTGGAAGAAAAGGCGAAAGACAGTACGGCGAGCAGCATCCGACAACTGATGGGAATGCAGCCTAAAACCGCCCGACTGGTGACTTACGAGAAGATAGAAGGCACCAACGATTACAAGATGGAGGAAGTTCCGATTTCCACCATTCAGATAGGCGACATGATAGAGGTAAGAGCCGGCGAGAAGATTCCGGTGGATGGCGTGGTTACCCAGGCAGAGAGTTTCATGACTCCCGATGCTGCCTATGTAGATGAAGCGATGATCAGCGGCGAACCGACTCCGGCGATGAAAAAGGCAGGCGACAACGTGCTGGCCGGCACCATTCCGAGTCAGGGAAAGCTCCGCATGAGAGCCAAGCAGATTGGCGAGAACACCGCCCTGGCGCACATCATCCGAATGGTTCAGGAGGCGCAGGGCAGCAAGGCACCCGTGCAGCGCATCGTGGATAAGGCGGCTCTGATTTTCGTTCCAGCCGTGGCAGCCATCGCCCTCATCACCTTTATAATATGGTGGCTGATAGGCGGCAACGCTGCTCTTCCGCAGGCCATCCTTTCAGCCGTAGCCGTATTGGTCATCGCCTGTCCTTGCGCCATGGGCTTAGCTACTCCTACCGCCCTGATGGTAGGCATCGGCAAGGCGGCGCAGAAGCAGATTCTCATCAAGGACGCGTCGGCACTGGAGAATCTCCACAAGATCAACGCCCTCGTCATCGACAAGACCGGCACCCTCACCATTCCTAACCAGAACATTGATTTCACCAAGCAGGAGGATTTGGATCTGGAGACGAGAGAGACCCTCAAGCCTCATGCCCAGGAAGCGATGAAGCAGTTGCAGGAAAGGGGAATAGAGGTCTATATGATGAGTGGCGACAAGGAGGAAGCGGCTCACTACTGGGCAGAGAAAGCCGGCATCAAGCATTACCAGAGCAAGGTGCTGCCTGGCGACAAGCAGGCATTGGTAAAGAAACTTCAGGACGAAGGCAAACAGGTAGCGATGGTAGGCGACGGAATCAACGACACCCAGGCCCTGGCCCTTGCCAACGTGAGCATGGCGATAGGAAAGGGAACGGATGTGGCGATGGATGTGGCGCAGATTACGCTGATGAGCGACGACCTCTTGGCACTTCCGGAAGCCGTAAAACTGAGTCAGAAAACGGTTCACATGATTTGGCAGAATCTCTTCTGGGCGTTCATCTACAACATCATCTGCATCCCATTGGCAGCCGGCGCCCTTCATATCTTCGGCATTGATTTCCAGATAACTCCAATGTGGGCAAGTGCCCTGATGGCCTTCTCAAGTGTGAGCGTAGTGCTTAATTCGCTGAGGTTGAGATTAGCGTAAAATGATAGAAAATGGCAGGTTCCCGATGCATCAATTTGGAACCTGCCATTATATTTTCCCCTTTTTCAAGCATACCCCAATACACTTTTCCTATGAAAACAAGGGCTAAAAGCTACACTTTTCCGAAAAAAAGCTTGATTTTAACCCATAAACCACCCTTTTTTGCAAAGGCGATTTTCATAGCAAATCGTAAAGGACTTTTAAGGTATTGAAAAACCTTAATGACCGATAATGACCTTGACCTTAATGACCTTAACGACCTTATCCCCTAAATAGCCATACTCCATTGTCAACAGAAAATCACATTACCCAAACAAAAATAACAAGAAAGACTGGATTGTGTTTTTGCAGAGAAAGGAGGAGAAAAATGCCCTTAGGAGCAAGAAAAAGTGGTTCCGATAACACTTTTCACCCCTTCAGAAGGCAAAAATAAGAGGGGGAATGGCAGAATGAAAGGGGGAAAAACGAGGATTTACAAGGAATTTCTTGATATATTTTGTCAAGATTCTCGTAAAAAGAGCAAGAAAATTTGGGTTGAGAGAAGGGGAATTCCGTGCGTTTTTATAGTATTAAACGAGGGAATCAGAATAGTTCAATTTGCAACTACCGAACTGATTATCAATACAATACAATCAACACCACATTCTTCCAGAATAGCTTTCAGAAGCTCTATCGTGTCATTAAGGGTCAGTGTCATTAAGGGTCATTAAGAAAAAGCAAATGTCATTTAGAGCCATAGTATAATATAAATATTATTTATTATTATACTATAGAGATATTTGCGCCCCCGAAAACCTTAATGACCCTTAATGACACTGACCCTTAATGACACCACCCCACATTTCCCCGCTTTTTCAATCATCAAAAGCAATCCAAGGCGGCTTTTGCAATCAGATGCAAAAACCGAAAACACTTATATCTCTACACATCAGCTACTTACGCACTATTTCCCAACATTCTACGGGAAAAAGCTTGCTTTCTGCTTCGAATTTTTGTATCTTTGCACCGGCAATCGAAAGAACAGTCTTCTTGTGCCAAAAGTCGGTCATCTATGAAGACCGAGGCTGGTCTTAATAGATGGCAGGCGCCGGTCATCAATGAAGACCACAAAATGGGCAGGAAACGGCTTTCTGGGGAATTGTGATTCAAGGAACTCTTAAACGCAGACAGAGCATGATCAACTTCAAGAACTTTCAAAACTTCAAGAAAGACCCCAGCATTACAAACAAGTGGGGAGAGTTATTCCTCCCCCTCTACCTTGCAGCAGTCGAATCCCATCTCCCTGGCTTTATCAGGACCAAAGGTGAAGTAGATGGCTTCGCCCTCATCACAAACCTCGCCTTTGGAGTTCTCCAGGGTCAGGTGGATGGTGACGATGTTGCGGCGCTGACTGGCGATGTGACCACGCACCGTAATCTGCGAATCGGTGGTCATCACAGGCTTCTTGTACTTCACGTTGAGCTGCATCGTCACACCCGTGGTCTGCAGTTTGCGATTGATAACCCAGCCTGCCACTTCATCCATCAGCATACTGATGATTCCGCCATGCAGGGTATTGATCCAGCCCTGGTAATTCTCGCCGGGATTCCAGATGGTAAGCACATCCTCACCCTCTTCCCAAAACTCAAGATGCAAACCTACAGGATTGTTGGGGGCACAGCAAACGCAGTTGTAACCCTCCTTGTTCAAATATGGATTTAATATCTTCTTCATTTTTCTGATTGATTAAACTGATTAAAAAGACCTCGCAAAGGTACGAATAATATCTGATAAGGCAAAGATTTTTAAATATATTACGGTTAATTTTCCATAATAAATACCTATAAATAGGGATAATAAAGAAAGTTCTTTTATTTAGAAGAAATAAAAATACTAATAAGTATTGCAGGATTTTAAAATATTCTGTACCTTTGCAGCATGAAGATTATACAAAAACATGAAGAAATGAAGAGAATTATTTTTATTATTTTAGGCAGCATCAATATCTGCCTTGCTCATGCACAGAGCTTTAACGGACAATATATTTCTGAATGGCAATGGGATATGAACAAGAATACCAACCTGGTGAATCAGCTGAGATTGGAACTGAGCGTTCCGATAGGAAAAGGAAAGGATTCCTTCGAGGCGGCAACGCTGCATGTGGCAAAGACCAACGATGGCATTATTGATGACTGGCAGGGATTTTCTAACATAGATGCAGACAATAACTTCGCCATGCTTGCCGTGCTGGGCTACATGCACGAGTGGAATTCGGGCCATCTGTTTGTTGGTGTGAGAAACGTGAACGAGGATTTCTTTACCTCTGATGTTACGGCACTTTTCCAGAACAGTTCAGAGGGAATCTTCCCTACTATTGCATCCAGCTATCCGATAGCCAACTATCCGTATTCGGGGCTGACCCTTTACTTTGATGTAACCAAGGGAGGATGGACTTTCAGAAACAGTCTGTATAACGGTGCAGGGTATAATGGCTGGAAAGCCCACGACAATCCTTTCCTGGTTCGCCCGAAGAAGGATGGAATCTTCAACATGTCGCAGTTGGAGTATGAACATAAAGGTGGAAAATATTTTGCGGGTGCTGCCGTTCATACCCGTCAATATCCGATCAACGAGGATGGCGAAATGGTTTCTGCCGATGAATCCAAGGGCAAGGTCACCTGTGCCTGGTGGGTTTATGGAGAGCAAAGTGTATGGAAGGCTGGCGACAAGAACATTTCGTGCATGGTGCAATATTCCGAGAACACCAGTCATCAGAATGCCTGCTACCGATACGCCGAACTGGGCGGCGCCTATCAGGACGAAAAGAACGAGTGCGGCTTGTCAGGCCAGTACGCCCGCTTCCAGCAGGGTTCAGAATATTCGCTGGAAGTAACGTGGAAAAGACAGCTGACGGAATCCATTTCCCTTCAGCCATCGTTCCAATACATCAAAAACGACAATGGAGATTTCACGACACTCAGTGCCCGACTCTATGTCAGTTTCTAGCAATCCATTTCGGCAAGACCAGGGTGCCCATCACCAGGAAAGGGTAATAGAAGATGGCGCGCCAGAGCATGGCGGCAAGGATGGCTACTGAGGCATCGGGCAGGAAATCAGCATAATAAAGACGGAACATCAACTCCGCCACGCCACTTCCGCCAGGCGTAGGACTCAGAATGGAAATCATCCACATCACCCATTGGCGGCACCAAGCCACCAGCATGTTGCCCTGACAATGGAAGGCAATGAGAATAGCTACCACGATGGCGAATCTCGACAGCCACGCCAAGGAAGTATAACCCATCAGTTGCAGCCAGAATCTTCCGCCCTCCAGCTTTGCCTCCTCCGAAGCCATCGTCATCTCCTCGGAAAACTTCTCTACCTTGGGCAGGAATCTGCGAAGGAAAGGAATCTTGCAGCATCCCTTCAATACCCAGCCCAGAATCTGAGGACGATGCAACAACAAGAGGTAGAGGATGGCCGTCCAGACAGCAACGATAAGGGTGCTGACGATGAAAATAACCTGCACTCCGCCCTTAATCCATTCGTTCGTAGCATCCGCAGAAATCCCCACTCCATCAGCCAAGCTGAACAAGAGATGCGATGGAACACAGAAATAGAGTAACACGCAACTGATGGCAAGAAAAGCCTCATCAGCCAGCAGGGCTGCAAACATGGTGAAGATACTTCTACCCATAGAAACTCCCTCGCGATTGAGATAGACAAAAGCCAATCCACTTCCCCCCACCGCCGAAGGAGTGACGGCAGAAGTAAACTCGCAGAGCACATTGATGCGGAACGCCTCAGCTACGGATAACTTACGCTGGCAGAGATGACGGAAACGGAGGGTGAGCATCAGATTCTGGACCGCAAAGAGCAACACGCCCATTACTACCCCCAAAAAGAACCTGAGAGACAAATCTATCCTGCTCAGAACTTCCACATCAAACTCCCGAATCATCATTCCAACGATGACCACCAGTCCGATGGAAGCCGCCAACCATAAATGCCATTTTTTCATATTACTCTCAAAATAAAACAATACCTTATTATATATAGTAATATAACGATTAAATGGCTAATCTATTTTGTTGTCTGTCAATTAAATGCTGATATCTGTCCAAAACTTCTACAACTACGTCATTCCAAGAGCACACCAGAGTCTCCGCGGCTGCCGTATAGTTCATCTACACCCAACTGCTCGCCGTCTATCGCCGCCTTTGCCAAATCAATCGTCAGCGAATTGCCGAAAGGAGTTTTGCGGATAATGCTGTAATACTTTTTACCGCTGCAAAGGTATTTAAAGGATGTTACTTTCGTGTTACAAAGAAATGAAAGAAGAGTGAAAGCATTGCCTTTTTACAAAAAGATTTAAAAAATGGGACTGAATAAAACAAGGTAACGATATTTTGATTATATTTGCAGTATTATTGCAAAACTAACAGATTTACGATATGAAAAAACTACTCTTATCCATCGCCTTTCTGCTCCCTGGTATGGGAATGATGGCGCAGACTCAGGTAACGACTGCCGAAGGTATCCTCGAAGGAAAAGACCTCTCAGGCATCACAGTATTCAAGGGTATTCCGTTCGCTGCCCCTCCGGTAGGAAATCTCCGCTGGAAAGCTCCGCAGCCTGTACAGAAATGGCAGGGCGTTCGCGAGGCAAAGGAGTTCGGACCGAACCCGATGCAGGAACCTCTCTTCGGCGATATGAACTTCGGTACGAAAACCAACAGCGAGGATTGCCTCTACCTTAATATATGGACACCGGCAAAGACCATGAAGGAGCATCTGCCGGTACTCATTTATTTCAACGGCGGAGGACTGATGGCTGGAAGCGGAAGTGAACCTAGATATGCGGGCGATGCAATGGCGCGCAAGGGAATCATCTCCATCACAGCCAACTATCGTGAGGGCATCTTCGGATTCTTCGCCCACCCACAGCTCTCTAAGGAAACATCCTACAAGGGTTCCGGCAACTATGGATTCATGGACCAGGTGGCTGCCATCCAGTGGGTAAAAGATAACATCGAGGCTTTCGGCGGCGACCCTAACCGCATCACCATCGTAGGCGAATCGGCAGGTTCCATGTCGGTCAGCGCCCTGATGGCTTCCCCTCTCTGTCAGGGACTATTTGCCCAGGCAATGGGTTCCAGTGGTTCGGTGATGGGATTCAAGAAGGTGGCTACACAGAAGGAAGCCGAGGAGAAAGGAGTGCAGCTTGCCCAGAAAATAGCCGAGAAGATGGGTAAGGAAACCGGAAAGAAGGTGAAAAAGAACATAGGAATGAAGAATCTCAACGAGCTTCGTGCCCTTCCTGCCGAGAAACTGATGAAACTGGCGGAAGTAAGAGCGGTTCCTGTCTATAATATCGACGGTTATTTTATGAAAGAGCAGCCTGCAGAGGTCTTTGCCAAAGGCGAGCAGACCAAGGTACCTCTGCTCATTGGCGGTAACAACCAGGAGATGACTCCTGCAGCCGTATTGATGGGCAAGCAGCCTACCGTCGAGAATCTGAAGGCGGGCGCCAAGGCTACATTTGGAGAAGAGAACATAGAAGAACTCTTCCGCCTCTACGGCATCAATAGCGATAAGGATGTATTGGAGCAGCCGGGCGTGAACCTAGCTTCGGATATCTTCCTCGATTATTCTACATGGAAGTGGGGCAACATGCACAAGCTGACCGGCGGACAGCCTGTTTACCGCTACCGCTATTGCCATCCTCGTCCTGCAATGGCCATCAAGGGCAAGGTGGCTGCATTGGCTGGCGGCGTGGTAGATGCCAAGGAAGATGCGGCTCCTGCGCCACAAGACAAGGGAGCCGTTCATTCTGCCGACATCGAGTATGCAATGGGTACATTGCCAACCAACCGCGTATTCGGCTGGCAGCCTGAGGATTACATAATCAGCGCCATCTTCAGCCAGTATTATGTCAACTTCGTGAAGACCGGCAATCCGAATGGTCTGGGTCTGCCGGAGTGGCCATCCACCAACGGCAAGGCAGTAGCCCCTGTGCTTCAGATAGACGTGAATACCGTCGTAAAAACTGATGCCCAGATGGAGAAGCGCTATGATTTCATAGACAAACTGTTTTGGAAGAAGAAATAATTCTCTCATTACATTGAATCAATCGGAATACAGATTTCATTGAATAAACCAGAAATAGAGATGTTTCAGAAATTCATTATCAACAGAGACGGAGTACTGAAGTTCGGGCGTGTCTACCTGCACCGTGACATGCTGTCACCCGGCGAGCAATGCACCTACGGGGGCGGTTTGTGGAAGATAGATGAAGGCAGAGGCGCCATCGTGCTCTACGGCAGAAGTTTCGACTTCGGTCCTCCCGATTTCGACTTTGTGAAACAGATAGACTGGACGGGCTTGGGCGGCACCCCTCGCCCGCTCTTCTATCTGCCTCATTGGCCTAGCGAAGAAGAGATTGTGCCAATCATCATCAATTAAGAAAATAGTATAATATTCTATAATTTTCTGTGTAAAACTTGCGGATAACAGAATAAAACACTATTTTTGCGAAGAGAAATCCTTCTCGGGGAAAGTGCTCTCTAAGAGAAGAGATTCCGTAAATAAGTAACAATTAAAAAGCAGTATAGTATGAAAAAGAAATTAGTTTTGACAGCAGCCGTCATCGCTGCATTATCAGTTGTCTCCTGCAATGGCAAGAAGACAAATAGCCAGGGGGCTGACCAGGATAGCCTCAGTTATGCTGAAAATGATTCGCTCAATTCCAACGATGTCATTCTCGATTCCATCGCCGGCACCTACGAGGGAACTCTCCCTGCTGCCGACTGTCCGGGCATCAAGACCGTTTTGACGCTCAACGCCGACAGCACCTACCAGTACTCAGCCGACTATCTGGAGCGCAAGGATGGTCACGACGAAGCGAGCGGTATCTTCAAGGTATTGGCTAACAACGTGGTAGAAATCACCCGTCCATCGAGCGGCGAGACATCTTACTACAAGGTAAAGGATGCCAACAGCCTCATCATGACCGATTCGCTGGGCAATGAGCCTGAAGGCGCCATGGCTAAGCACTATGTGCTGACTAAGAAAAGGTAAAAGGGTAAAAAGGTAAAAAAGTAAAAGGGTAAAAAGAGCCCCCTAGCTTAACATTCCGCTAGGCTCTTTTTACCTTTTTACTTTTTTACCTTTTTACCCTTTTACCTTTAAAACGCCTTTTTTGCCGGTTCTCACAGCGCCATTATTACAAACCTGTTACATTCCTGCCTTTCAAGTTAAAATCAATTAAGTTTTGCACCGGAACCTTCGCTATTCCAGATATTTTTCCTAATTTTGCGCCCACATTTCTAAAGGATGAAATGATTGGTAAGATTCAACGATAAATAAGGTGTTATATACTAAATAGATTAAGGATAAAGAAAAATGGAACATGTTTTTACTGAATCGATGTTTTTGGTGGGATTCGTGATTTTCATCGCTGCCATACTCGTATTAGACATGCTGGTCATCGACCGAAAGGCACATGTGGTTTCTATCAAGGAAGCAGGTTCATGGACGGCTGTATGGATTATTCTCGCGCTCGCCTTCGCCGTATTCATCTATTTCCATGGTGACATGGTACACGGCATAGAGAACTTCGACGACCTGAAGCTGATAGCCTCGCGCTATGCTTCGCATCTCAAACTGGACCCGAACGACTATGAGGGGAGTCTGCAGCAATACCGGCACTATATGACTATCTCCTACATCTCGGGTTATCTGATAGAGAAAACGCTCTCGGTAGATAATCTCTTCGTGATGATGATGATTTTCACCTCGTTCGGAGTGGACAAGAAAGATTACCAGCACGTACTGAACTGGGGTATCCTGGGAGCCATCGTACTGCGCTTCGTCTTCATCTTCGCGGGTGCTGCGCTCATCAGCCGGTTCGCCTGGATATTGCTCGTATTCGGAGGATTCCTGGTTTACAGCGGTGCCAAGATGTTCCTCAACAGGAACAAAAAGGAGGAAATCAATGCCCTGGAGCATCCGGTAGTGAAGTTCATGCAGAAGCGCCTGCATCTGGGTCCGCTGGTGATGACGGTGGTATTCATCGAGTTCTGCGACCTGATTTTCGCATTCGACAGCATCCCAGCCGTATTCTCGGTATCGCTCGACCCGTTCGTGGTGTTCTTCTCGAATATCTTCGCCATCCTGGGCTTGCGTGCCCTCTTCTTCCTGCTGGCAGCGATAGCAGACAAGTTCCGCTATCTGAAGGTGGGTGTGAGTGTGCTGCTGGTGTTCATCGGTGTGAAGATGCTCATCCACGATTTCTTCGAGATTGATGCAGTCAGTTCGCTGGTATTCATCATCCTCGTACTGCTCGTCAGCATCGGGGCTTCGGTGGTGATTCCGCAGAAACAGGAAGCGTTGGAAAATACGAAATAAGCAAAACATTCTTGGAAGGAGATTATCATCAGGTAATCTCCTTCCAGGAAAACATAAAAAGGGCGATTGCTATTCCCCACGCAAGGGATAAGCAATCGCCCTTATCTTTTATGAACTTAGTTTAGAAAGAAGAGCAAATGAATTTTTCACTCTTCCCTCTTCACTCAATTTACTTCCAAGGATTCTCTGTTGGGTAAGGCAGGCTAGCTGGCTGGTTGTAAGCGATATCCTTGATGCCGAGATACTTGAATACCTCGAACAAGGTCTTACCTACGTGAGAGAATGCTACGGCTCCGTGGTGTGGGTAACCCTTCTGAATCAATACGTGACGATAGAAGCGGCCCATCTCGTTGATGGCGAAGATACCGATACCACCGAATGAACGGGTAGGAACATCGAGAACCTCACCCTCTGCGATGTAGCTGCGGAGGTTACCCTCAGAATCGCACTGCAGACGGTAGAATGTGATGTCAGAAGCTGCGATATCACCCTCCAAAGTACCACGGGTGAAGTCTGGTTTACCACCATTCTCCAACAAACGGTTCTGGATGAGCTGATACTTGATCTTACGGCTTGAGCACATCTTGCACTGTGGAGTGTTACCGCAGTGGAAGCCCATGAAGGTATCAGTCAACTTATAGTCGTACTTGCCCTGAATATCCTCATCGTAGATGTACTTAGGAACAGAGTTGTTGATATCGAGCAATGTAACGGTATCGTCAGAAGCACACATACCGATGTACTCAGAGAGTGCACCATAGATATCTACCTCGCAAGCTACAGGAATGCCACGGCTAACGAGACGGCTGTTTACATAGCAAGGCTCGAAACCGAACTGGCTTGGGAATGCAGGCCAGCACTTGTCAGCGAATGCTACATACTGGCGAGAACCCTTGTGAGCCTCTGCCCAGTCGAGCAATGTCAACTCAAACTGTGCCATTCTGCGGCTGAGATCAGGATAGTAGCAGCCTTCGCCCATCTCCTTGGCCATATCAGCGCAAACCTCATCGATACGTGGGTCGTTCTCATGCTCCTTGTAAGCTACGAGAAGGTCGAGTTCTGAGTTCTCCTCAATCTCAACACCGAGTTCGTACAAGCCCTTGATAGGAGCGTTGCAAGCGAAGAAGTCCTGTGGACGTGGACCGAAGGTGATAATCTTCAAGCCCTTCAAACCGAGGATAACGCGAGCTACAGGAACGAAGTCCTGAATCATCTTAGCTACTTCCTCTGCTGTACCTACAGGATACTCAGGGATGTAACCCTTCAGGTGGCGCATACCGAGGTTGTAAGAGCAGTTGAGCATACCGCAGTAAGCGTCGCCACGACCATTGATCATGTCGCCGTCACCCTCTGCAGCTGCAACAAACATGCAAGGACCATCGAAGTTCTTTGCAATCAAAGTTTCAGGAGTCTCTGGACCGAAGTTACCGAGGAATACAACCAAAGCGTTGCAGCCCTGCTCTTTCACTTCGCCCAAAGCCTTGAGCATATCTTTCTCGTTCTCAACTGTAGTCTGGCAGTTGAAAATTTCACCCTTGTACTCTTTTACGATGTTCTCACGGCGCTGAGTAGAAAGCGCGATTGGAAAACAGTCACGGCTAACGGCAATAATACCGAGCTTTACTTGTGGAATGTTGTTGCTTACCATAATTAGTTTATTACTTAAGTTTTTGTATAAATTGCTTATATTTATTACTTCTTATTGATTCATTTTTGAGTTTGTTCGGTTGACAATGATTCATTGTTCCGAGCACAAAGGTACAAATATATTTTGTATCACCAAGCGTTTTAAGGAATTTTTAATTCAAAAAAATGGCGCAAAATCGTGATTCTGCGCCAAATGTAACATATGATAAAGTTCTTGATACATTTCATACATGTCTCTGTTATCATCTGATACCCCTTTTCTGCCTTAACATCTTCTTTAATATCTTCGCAGCGGGCGGTACCGGATGGGATAAATCTGATTGAAGTACTCCTTCCAGCTGTTCGGCTCCTTGTCATCATCACGCACGATGCGGATGCCGTAGAATCGGGTACCCGTCTCCTTGTATTCCCGGAATCTCGACAACAGCTGCTGTGGCGGATCTGGAATCAGAAAGTCGGTAATCCAAAGCACATCGGCATTCACGTAATGGAGTCCGTCGTTGTCGAGAAGGTCGAACATCTGGGTCATCATCTTCTTTGCCGAAGTTCCGCCGCCGATAAACGGAAGGTGTGTTGTGGTTGGCTGGCGACGGATGCCTCGCCCGGTATGCGCCTGTCCATCTCCGTCGGACGGAACTGCATCTGCTTCGGCTGATTCCATCATAGTGATTCCTATTCTCTTCAGGCGCTCTGCCTTGCGCTTCGCCATCAGGTCGATGGCACGGGTACTGACGGAGAAATCTATCAGGAAGCAGTCTCGCTCCAAATCTTCTGCCGTCTCTTCCAGCAGAGAGATGAGTGTAGAGGATATCCTTTCGGGCGTGCCATACATACTGGCTGAGGTGTCCAGACAGACGATCATCGGACCCTTTCGGGAAGCATGGGTAAAGCCGAGTTTTCGGGATGGCTTCGACATCTCACTCTTATAGCGGAAAGTCTGGAGCCTACGGGTTCGATACTTATAGATAAAAAGCCCCTCCATATCCTCATCACTGTACTGTGCCAGTTCGAGCGGGAGAAGGGAGTTGAGGCCCACGGTAATGCCCTCGATATCGCTACCCGCTGAATGCTCCATCTTCATCTCTACGCCCGATGCGATGGTGAGCCGGTCTTTGCCGTTAGCATCGGCTACTCGTCCCATCTTTGCCACAATCTCCTTGATTTCGGGATATTTGTCCTGAATCTTCACCTGGTTCAGACGGCGTTCAAACTCCGTTTCAGTCCATCCGTTCGTCATCAGTTCCCAGGCTTGTACGGCGCGCTGTTCTGAAACGCCCTTCGTCTTCATGTTGCGGGTTATCTGGTCCATCATGCGCACCAGTCCTGTTTCGAAGTTGTTCTGACGGAGCGAGATGAAGTCCTTCAGCTTGTTCAATACCTGATGTTCGATGCAGACCTTCCAGTCTCTTACCAGTCGTTCCCAGTTTTCGGGTTTCGAAGCCCCGTCTCCAGCCATCAGCTTGAGGAAGAAAGGTTTATCGAACCCATCTTCAGCATGTTCCTGTACCAGCTGGTCGAGCAAGGGGAGCCACACCTGTTCATCCATCCGCTTGAAGGGAGCCCAATCGAGCACATCATCTGCCCGATGACTCTCGGTCCAGGCACGCTGGCGCTGGAACCGCATGTGGTGGACGCATTCCACGATGAATTTTCCCACGCTATCATAGAACACCTTGCTCTTAATCTTGCTGTTCACCACCTGTCGCACGAATTTCTGCACCTCTTCGCCAGTTGCTTCTATGGTTACTTTCAGGGTAAAGAGATGAATGAGATAATCCTTCAGCGGGTCTTCCTTCAAATTCCAAGGCATGGCGGTGCCTGTCGGATCAGGAATCTTCACCTGTCCCGACTTGCAGAAGTCATCCAGCATCTTCAAGTAATACTGTGCCTCCGCCAAATCCTTGTTATTCTGGTATTTCATCGGAGTAAATCCTTATTTTTTCTCCATCAGATATTCTGCGAAGATTCTTGCAGCACTCTCTACTTTGGCTGCGCAAGGGCGAGACTTGTAATATTCTGCCGTTCTTGCCGAAGCCACATAGCTGGACTGCGCTTTCTCATGGCCCTTCAAGCCCAGAATCTCGGCACAGATGATGCTGCCGTTCTGCTCCTTCGATTTAGCAAGCAAATCCTGCACCACCTTATAGCATGCCGACTTGCCCTCACGGTCATCCCCCTCGGTCTGTCCACAATCCAAGCCAACGAGCACCACGATGCCCGAAACGGCACCGCACATCATTCTCATTCTGCCTACTCCACCACCGAAGCCGGCACCAATGCGCTTCGCCATCTCATCATCAAGACCATATAAATCGGCAAAGGCTGCCACTACCGACTGGCAGCAGCCATAGCCCTGCATAAAGTTATCCACAGCCTGGTGAACACGCGCCTCCAACTCTGGAGTCAATATTTTCTGTTCATTCATCATGTTTTGAGTCTTCTATATTATAATAATGTAATAGGAGGCGATTAAACCTCATAAAGTTTCATCGTATCCTGACGGGTAAACGCCAGCTCCTTATAGAAATCGCGGAGATAAGCCGATATTTCCGCCTTATCATCAGCAGATGCGAAGAGATTCTCGCCCAACTGCCTTTCCAGCGAAGTCAAGCCATCCGAAAGGGTTTCTATCTCTCCCTCGTAATCCCTACCATCCTCCGGATTCCTGCGGACACGATGATATTTAATGTCCTCAGCAAGCGCATTCTTCATCTCCACGAGTTTGTCTGCAAAAGGAGAAAAGAGGGCACGGATCACGATGTTTCGGATAGCATCCCGCTCTTCCGGTTCCTGCCACAGACAATGGTAGATAGGCAGCAAATCGCAGATATCCACCTCTTCCCTATCCTGCATAAAGGCTGAAGTGCGAAGCAGGCGGACGATATTCTTCCATCGGCGGTCACTCACATAGATGTTTCTGCGCTCGGCAGCCTCATCCACATTCACGGTTCTCAGAGATTTACGGATAGCGGAAATTGCATCGAGCACCTCCTCCTTCACGCCAATCTTACAGATTTTCTCCGCCCATTCAGCATACTCCTCAGGGGATATTCTTATATCGCACACGGATTTCACAGATCTCACAGATTTTTTCTTTGTATTCTCAGAAATAAACAAATCTCTTTCTGATGTTTCTACTCCCATTGGCATTTGCTTTACAGAAGACTTCTTGGACATAGCATTAGCCTCATCCGTGGAATCAGTGAGATCCGTGTGAGACTCATTAGAATCCAGCAGCATCGCCCGGAAATTCTTCTCCAGCTTAATCGGTCGGCTTTCTATTCTGATAACGAATCGGTCCCAGAGCGCCTCCAGTCCTTCTCCCTTAGCTGGCAACTCATTACTTGCCGCCACGAGAAGTTTCAGAGGAAGATGCATCTCCCGATTGCCGTTTCTGAAGATTTTCTCGTTAATCACCGTAAGGAGCGTGTTCTGGATAGCAGGTCCCGCCTTCCAGATTTCATCCAGGAAAACCACATCGGCAGTAGGCAGATAACCCTCCACCGCACGCTCGTAAGTATCCGAAGTCTTCAGCTTCTGAATGCTCACCGGACCGAAGATTTCATCGGGTGTAGAGAATCGTGACATCAGATACTCAAAGCTCTGAGCCTCCCTGAATGCCGTCTTCAACTGTCTGGCTACCATACTCTTTGCCACACCCGGAGGTCCCAGCAGGATGATACTCTCACCTGCCAGAGCTGCCAGGAGCGAGAGCGATATCTCCGTCTCCTTCTCATAAATGCCTCGGTTCATCTCACCGAGTAATTGTTTGAATCTTTCAAGCATATTCTTACTTTTCTATTCAGAATCGTATAAAGACGAAAAGAAGTTAAGAGATAAAATTCATTATCCCTTAACTTCCTCATATTCTTTTATATAAATAAGGTATGGCTTACTTTACGTTGCCCACCTTAATCAAGTACTCAGCAATCTGAACAGCGTTCAGGGCAGCACCCTTACGAATCTGGTCGCCAGTCAACCACAATGTGTTACCATTGTCATCAGCCAGATCCTTACGGATACGACCTACATAAACATCGTCCTTACCGGCGCTCTCCAATGGCATTGGATAAACGTAGTTCTGGGCATCATCCTTTACTGTTACGCCTGGAGCAGCCTCCAAAGCCTTGCGGATGTCCTCTACTGCCAATGGCTTCTCTGTCTCGAACCAAACACTCTCTGAGTGAGAACGGAGTGAAGAAACGCGAACGCAGGTAGCACTGGTGCGAACATCAGAGTGCATAATCTTGCGGGTCTCGTTATACATCTTCATCTCCTCCTTGGTGTAATCGTTAGGAG
>ERZ791902.599-NODE-599-length-24655-cov-211.236829_pt1 | contig 24655 bp, 15 predicted proteins | sample MGYA00510149_ERZ791902 | MGnify/ENA primary metagenome ERZ791902 (study PRJEB30046, sample SAMN00792060) | human gut metagenome | study: EMG produced TPA metagenomics assembly of the A metagenome-wide association study of gut microbiota in type 2...
TAAAGACAGCGATGTCAAAGCCGAGCATTACTAATTGCCCGAACACTTTCTTTAATTCAGTTCATAGTTTCAACTGTATGAACAGTCTGAATGAGTGGTAGAAAAGATTAATCACTAATCACTACTCACTAATCATTTCTTATACGTTTGCTTGTGTGCAAATACGTCATAACCCATTATCAGGTGGTTATTGCGGTGAGGTCCCACCTCTTCCCATTCCGAACAGAGAAGTTAAGCTCACTTGCGCCGATGGTACTGCAATGCAATGCGGGAGAGTAGGTAGCCGCCTTCTTTCATCAGAAGCCTCGATTACGAAAGTAGTCGGGGCTTTTTTGTTTTCATGCGGATTTTATTTTCTCACGCTGATTTTTTTATGCTGATTGTTTTTTGGGGTCACGCAGATTTCGCAGATGACGCAGATTCTTTTGCTGGTTTATTTGTTTTCTACAGCATTATCTCTTTTTCACAGAAAGTGAACTTAGACTTTTTGTATTATATGAGGGGATTTATATATAATGAACAACCCAGAACAATGCTGCTCTGGGTTGTTATTTCATTTATTAGGTTTACTTGTTATTTTACTCTTCTCAAGATATTTTGCATTTCGAAAACAACTTTAGGATTTGCTTCAGCTACATTGTTTTGCTCGTAGAGATTGTCAGAGATTCGATAGAGCTGAGGATTAGGATCGTTGCCGGTCTCAATCTTTGGTCCCCATTTTATCATTTTAGAACCATCATTTGGTTCTATGTATTTCCATTCTTTTGTGCGGATAGAAATTACATGATTGTTTGACATTTCTGCTACCCATGGACGATGGACATTGTCGTTGCCGAGCAGATTTCCAAGATGGTTCTTGCTGTCGGGAGCACTGCCTTTAGGGAAGGTTGCACCAATAAGATTACCAAAGGATGCCATGAAGTCAATCTGTGACATGAGAACATCTGAGGTCTGATTAGGTTTTACCGACATAGGCCAACGAACGATAACTGGAATAGCAGTACCACCTTCGAAAGCGCTGTACTTGTTACCACGCCAAGGACCTGCAGGCTTATGCCCATTTAAGAGCTCTTCAGCCTGATCCTGATAACCGTCATCAACTACTGGACCATTATCACTGGTCAACAATACGATGGTGTTATCAGCGATACCAAGTTTGTCTAAAGTCTCCATAATTTTACCTACTGACCAGTCGAACTGTACGATAGCATCTCCACGTACTCCCATGCTACTTTTACCACGGAAACGTTCGTGTGGAAAACGAGGAACGTGTACATCGTTAGTTGCAAAATAGAGGAAGAAAGGATGATTGCTGTTCTTCTTGATGAAATCGATGGCGTGGTTAGTGATGGAGTCGGCGATGTTCTCGTCTTTCCACAATGCCTTACCGCCACCCTTCATATAACCGATTCTGCCGATGCCGTTCACGATAGACATATTGTGGCCGTGGCTCGACTTCATATTATAGCACAACTCAGGATTGTCCTTTCCGGTAGGTTCGCCAGGGAAGTTCTTGAAATAGCTTACCTCGATAGGAGCCGACGGATCGTAGTTAGCTACCATGCCGTCTTCGATGAATACACAAGGCACACGGTCGGCTGTGGCTGCCATGATGTAGTGATGGTCGAAACCGATGTCGGCAAGGGCTGCCGGCAATGGGGCATTCCAGTCTTGCTTGCCAGTTTCTGCACCCAAGCCCAAGTGCCACTTACCGATGGCACAGGTAGAATAGCCTACGCTCTTGAACATATCAGCCATGGTAAACTGGGTAGGCTGGATAATCATTCCCGCATCGCCCGGTGCTACGTCGGTACCTGGTCGGCGCCATGCATACTCACCCGTGAGCAGGGAGTAGCGGGATGGGGTACTCGTGGAAGCGATGGCGTGGGCATCTGTGAAACGGATTCCCTGCTTCGCCAGCTTATCCACATTCGGTGTCTCTACGTTTTTGGCACCATAGCATCCCAAGTCGCCGTAGCCGAGGTCATCGGCGAGGATGATGATGACGTTAGGTTTCTGCTGATTGTTGGCTTTCGCCTTCTTGGCACCCATGGCTGCCGTGCAAACCAGGGGCGACATCAGGGCGATAGTCATATAAGTTTTGTTCATTTCGATAATCGTTAGTTATTTTTTAAAACATTCATAATGTTGGCAGGCGGACGCTGGGCGAGGAGTTCCCGTTTCATGAAGTCCATGTAGGGTGCCACATGCGTATAGTACTGATAGTATCCCTGGCAGAGATAGTTCAGGCCAGGCTCTCCATACTTATCCTTCTCAAACCGGTTCTTTGGGCATTCGCCATGGCAGGCGAACTCCATGTCGCACTCCTTGCACTGGCGGGGTAGCGAAGTATGCTTCAACCGGCTGAAAGCCTGCTGCTTTTCTCCATAAAGCATGTCGATGAGAGACTGCTCCCTGATGTTTCCCAGCTTGTATTCAGGAAATACAAAGTGGTCGCAGGAATATACATCGCCATTGTGTTCCATCACGCCTGCATGACCGCACTCCTTGGAGTAGGCGCAGATGCCTGGCAGCACCCCCATCCAGTTGGCAAGTGTGCAGTCGAAGATTTCCACAAAGGTCTTACCTACATCGTGGCGCACCCAGTCGTCGAAGATGGTGCAGAGGAAGTTGCCCCATTGTTGCGGGGTAACGGAAGCATCTGCAAGCGGAATCTCCCTGTCGTCGGCAAGACTCGCCAGGGTGCGACCGTCTTCATGTTCCGTCAGTCGCTCCACGATAGGGGTAAACTGCAAGTACTGGCAACCGTTGTCTCTGAAGAAATGATAGAACTCCAGCGGATGTTCAGCGTTGTAGGCATTGACCACCGCCATAGCGTTCCATTCCACCCGATGCTTCTTCAGGAGCTGGATGCCCTGCATCACCTTTTCCCAGGAGGGCTTTCCGGCAGGAGTTACGCGATAGTGGTCGTGATACTCCTGGGGGCCGTCGATGGAAATGCCTACCAGCCAATGGTTCTTGGCAAAGAACTCGCACCATTCGTCGGTGAGGAGTGTGCCGTTGGTCTGGATGACGTTATCTATCTGTTTGCCGTGGGCGTACTTCTTCTGAAGTGCCAGTGCTTTCTTGTAGAAGTCGATGGAGCGCATCAGCGGCTCGCCTCCGTGCCAGGTGAAAAGCACCTGGGGCATGGTTTGTGCCTCGATGTACTCTCGGGTGAATTGCTCCAGCATCTCATCGCTCATCAGATGTCGGGGAGTGTTCTGGTAAAGATTGTTCTTTTCCAGATAATAACAGTATTTGCAAGCCAGGTTGCAATGGGCGCCTGCCGGCTTCAGCATCACATACAGTGGCTTAGCAAATGGGGTTGCTATGTTGTCGTTCATCATATTTTTTCTTTTTAAAACTCTGGCAGCGTTATCTTGAAGTCCTTGCTGTCTCTGTGCTCCTTCTGTATGGCAGCCAGGAGTTCCTTTACGACTTCAGGATGCTCTGCCGCTACATTATGGTCTTCGTGGATATCCGATGCCAGGTTGTAGAGACGTGGCTCGCCCTTTACCACTACCATCTTCCAGTCGCCCTTTCTCACACCAATCTGGTCGGTCTCGTGAAACTCCCAGTAGAGGTATTCGTGGTGCTTCTGCTCGGCATCCTTGCCCAGAAGGGTAGGAGCGATGGAAATACCGTCGAAACCGTCGCCAGCCAACTTCTTGTTGGTGTAGCGCTTGGCGAAGTTCTTGATTCCGGCAAGGTCGCAGAAGGTTGGCATCAGGTCGTAGAAGGCAAACTGGGTATCATTTACAGATCCAGCCTTGATATGCTCTGGCCACCAGGCGATGAATGGGATGCGGATTCCGCCCTCGTAACACTGGCGCTTCAAGCCTTTCAATTTTCCGTCACGACCGAAGAATTGAGGGTCCGCACCGCCTTCTTCGTGAGGTCCATTATCCGATGTAAAGATGACAACGGTATTTTTGTCAAGCCCTTTCTCCTTCAGTTTTGCGAAAATTTCACCTACATACTGGTCCAGACGAGTAATCATTCCGGCAAATTGGGCATGGGTATGCACCACCGCATTGTATCTTGAGTCTTCCCATCCGCCCCAGGTCTTATCCTCAAAGAATTTCTTCTGATAGTTCTCTAAGATAGAATCTTCTGGCTGAGCCAACTCAGCGTGAGGTAGGGTATAGGTGAGGAATCCTACGAAAGGATGTTTATTATCCTGTTTGTCAATCCATTCCAAAGCCTTGTCGTGGATGATACGTGCAGAATATTGTGTACGTTTGTAATAGTCTTTGCCAAACATCGGATACTGGATGTTCTGTTCCATGATGTCTCTTACTACCGCAGTATCCCCTAAAGCCTTGCTGTAACGGTTCAGGAAGTTAGGATAATAAAGATGTGCCTGGAACTGACAGATGTAGCCGTAGAATTCATCTACGCCACGCTTGTCGGGAGTAGAGGCAGAACCTTCGTATCCGCCTGCCCATTTTCCGAAGACGCCGGTGCGGTAGCCCTTGTCCTTGAGCATTTCCGGAAGAATCTTATGCTGCGGGTCGTAAGGTTCCTGACCAACCACAGAAAAGTCCTCGTTTACTCCATACTTTACCATCGGCACGTTTCTCCAGTATTCCTTGTTGCCTCTTACGTGGGTGTGACCCGAATGCTGACCGGTCATGATAGTAGCACGCGAAGGGGCTGAAACCGGCGAACCGGCGTATGCCTGGGTGAATCGCATTCCCTCCTTTGCCATCTGGTCGATGTTGGGGGTATGGATGTAAGGCTGACCGTAGCAAGCCAAGTCACCATATCCCATATCATCACAGAGGATAAAGAGGATATTCGGCTGTTGTATGTTCTGTTTAGCCCCAGCAAGGGTAGGTAGGCAAATCATACCTACCCCTGTGAGCCATATTGTTTTACTTGTTCTGTTCATAAATCTGTAATCTTAGATTTAATATATCTTCGATTTCTTATTCGTCTACCTTTAAGTTTTTGCGGTAGTTAGCGAGCAACTTCTTCAGTTCCTTCTCAATCTTCTGAGTGCCTGGTTTGCCGTAGATATTGTGCAGCTCGTTAGGGTCGCTCTTGATATCATACAATTCCCAGTAGTCGATGTCTGCATCATCGGTGAAGTAGTTGATAGACTTCAGGGCATTGAAGCAGTTGTTCTCTCTTGTGCCTGGCTGTGCCTGGTACTTGTTCTCTACCACGGCTCTCTCGCCACCCTTGCCGTAGAAATGAATTAGCTTGTAGCGCTCGGTGCGCACACCGTCGTGCTTGCGTACCAGGTGATAGGTTGGGTAGTCGTAGTAGTGATAGTACAGGCTCTTGCGCCACTTCTTCACAGGCTGACCGGCAAACAGCGGCTGGAGTGATGTTCCAGGCATGTACTTAGGCTTCTGCAAACCTGCCAGGTCGAGGAAGGTAGGTGCGAAGTCGATGTTCTGAACCATCTGGTTGCATTCGCTCTTTGGCTGGATGTGCTTAGGATAGCTGATGATGAGTGGAGTGTGGAATGACTCCTCGTACATGAATCGCTTGTCGAACCATCCGTGCTCGCCCATGTAGAATCCCTGGTCGGATGTATAGACGATGATGGTGTTGTCTGAGAGATTGTTCTTGTCGAGATATTCCAGCAGTCTGCCCACGCTCTCATCTACTGAGGCAATCACGGCCATATAGTCGCGGATGTAGTTCTGGTATTTCCACTCTATCAACTCCTTGCCTGTCAGGTTCTTGCTCAGGAACTCACGGTTTCTTGGCATGTAGTAGGCATCGATGATGGCACGCTGCTGTGGAGTCATGCGGTTCATCTCGCCCATCAGTCCGGCATAGGAATCTCTACCCTCAGGAGTAGATGGATCGTACATCTCAGGAACCTTCAGGTCGCGTACCATCTCCATATACTTGTCGATAGACATCTTTTGGGTAGATGCTGCAGAACCACGGGTCTCGTAATCATCCCAGAAAGTTTCTGGCAATGGGAAGTTGACGTTGGCATACTTGCCTACATACTTGATGTTAGGCATCCAGAGACGGTGTGGTGCCTTGTGGTGAACCAGAAGACAGAATGGCTTGTTCTTGTCGCGGTTGTTCAAGTACTCGATAGCATGGTCGGTGATGAGGTCGGTGACGTAGCCCATCTCCTGCTTGAAGTTACCATACTGTCCGGTAGAAGCGAATGTAGGGTTGTAGTACTGCCCCTGGTCGTCCAGTACATGATAGTAGTCGAATCCCTTCGGACTGCAGGACATGTGCCACTTGCCCACAACGGCAGTAGAATAGCCTGCCCCCTGCAGCAGTTCTGAGAAGAAGGTCTTGGTAGAGTCGATACCCTCGGCCAGCTGTCGCTGTCCGTTCTGGTGACTGTAAAGACCGGTCATAAGACATGCACGGCTTGGTGTAGAAAGCGAGTTCTCCACGAAAGCCTCGTTGAATTTCATTCCTCTTTCAGCTAGGCGGTCGATATTTGGTGTTGGTGCCAATTTGGAGATAGGGCTACCGTATGCACTGATGGCTTGCATAGCATGGTCGTCACACATAATATACAAGATGTTAGGACGATCTCCTGCATTCTGTGCAAAGATCGACAACGGCATTACTTGCAGCGCTGCCAATGCGAGTAATGAGCGGTTGTTTTGCTTACGATTGTTGTTAACCATAACTTTTCAATTGTATAATTAAAAATTAGTGTTGATTCTATTTGAGTTTTTTGATGCTGATATGGAAAATTATATAGATTAAGAAATTGCAAAAAGAGGGAGTGCCGTCTCGGCACACCCTCTAAATGTTTTACATGAACTCTATTTTATAAAAACTAGCATCATGTTACTTAATATATGATTACCTATGAAGTTATCTCTTCAAGTTAGGGTTCTTCTCAACATCTGATGTTGGATATGGACAGTAAATTCTATCTTCTGTCCAAGAACCAGAAACGGTAACACTTTCCTTTGCTGTATAGGTCTTGCCATCCTGCTCAGCTACTACGAGAGGAGCGTTAGCTACACGGTAGTCGAAGTTCTTCTTGAGTTCGTTCATACGAAGCTCGTCAGAACGACGTGTAACCATTGATACCCAGTTACCAGCAACTTCCCATCCGTGTTCGATGTAGCAAGCTTCAGCCAACTGCTCTGCATTCATGTCAGCAATCTTCACGGTAGTACCGTTGGTCAAAGTAACATTCTCTACGTCTGTTACGGCACGGCTGCGAACCTGACGGAGGCAGTCCTTAGCCTTGTTCAAGTCACCACCAGAGCGAGCTGCACTCTCAGCATACCAGAGAAGAATCTCTGAGTAACGGATCAGGTTGTGACGACGGTCGTTAACCATACCACCCCAGTTAGGAGCCAGGTAATCGTAAGCCTGGCGGAGCATGTTGCCGTTCTCGTCAGAGTTAACGGTGAAGATACAGAACATTGGGTGGTAAGCTTCAACCTCTGGAGTCTTTCCATCTTCTTTAAGAGCCCACCAATCTACAGCTTTTGTAATCTTGTTTCCATCCTGGAAAGTAACCTTAGGAGCGTAGATAGCATCCTTGCGAGCTCCCTCTGGGAATCTCTTCCAGAAAGCGATTTCACCCCAAGCGTCACCCCAGCCACCATCGCCGAGACCTTCGAAACGGCAGCAGGAAGAAAGCTGAGAGTCATGATCCCACCAGCCTTTGGCATCGTTGTTGATTCCGAGCACAGTCTCCATGTTGTAGTTGTTACCCATAGAGTATACATCTTTCCATTCTGGGTTCAGGATGAAGCCGTAAGAACCGTTGCCATCGATGACAGACTTAGCCTGCTCTGCAGCGAGCTTGTAGTACTCTGTACCCATATTGAGAGGGTAGCCAGCCATAGACATGTAAACTGCTGACAATGTAGCCTGTGCAGCCTGCTTGGTTGTCCAGATATCAACACCGAACAAACGGCTAGGTTCCTTCTCATACTTGGTAGGAAGCTCGTTAACGGCTGCCTTCAAGTCTGATACAATCAGCTCATATACATCCTTTACACTAGATGGAGCAACCTCCAACTGTGAAACGTCGGTACCGGTAATCAATGGCACAGGACCGAATACACGTACCAGATAATAGTAAGCGTAAGCACGCCAGAAGTGAGCATTACCCAAAGCCACGTTGATCTTTTCCTGAGCTACAGGAGCCTTGCTTGCACTCTCAGTAATCAGGTTGGCAGCCTTGATTACTGAATAGTGCTGGTTCCATGCGTCTGTTACACCCTTGTTGGCACCGTCAGATGCAAAGGCATCGAGGGCAGCACAAGCCTGCTTGTTAGAACCAGGGTTAGCAGTGATATCATCACCCTGCCACTGTGGGTACATAGGGTTGGTCCAGCTCTGTGTCTGGTTGATTCTGTCATACAGTGCGTTAACACTTGCTGTCAGGTCATCTTCGCTATTGAAGAAGTTGTCTGGGGTCAACTGTCCCTTAGGATCCTCATCCAGGAAGTCTCCACAAGAAGAGAATGTAAACAAGGATGCTGCCATGAGACAACCCATATATAATAATTTTCTAGTTTTCATAATTATTACAGTTTTTAGATTGTTGGAATTAGAAGTTAATACGAACACCCATAGTGATGGTGCGAGGGTTAGGGTAAGCACCCATATCCAAACCATTGTCACGGTCTACACCATTGTCACTGAATGAAGCACCTGCTGGGTCAATACCCTTATAGCCGGTAATGGTGAAGAGGTTCTGAGCTGAGAGTGAGAGACGGATGTCTGCCAACTTGGTTACGCTGCGTGGGAATGTGTAAGCGATGCTGATATTCTCACAACGCAGATAGTTAGCATTCTCCAGCCACTTGTCTGAGTTTCCGTATGTCTTGTTCTCTGCGCCAACTGTTGGCATGGTGATACCGATGTTGTTGAAGTAATCCTTATCGGTTACGAACATAGATGCACCTACCATTGAGTTCATGGCATAGCGAACCATATTCAGACGCTTAGCTCCGAATGCTGCATTGAAGAAGGCATTGAAGTCCCAGTTCTTATAACTTACTGTATTGTTCCAACCTAATGTGAAGTCTGGGTTTGAACGACCTAATACGAAGCGATCCTTTGAAGCATCAGGAGTAGCAGTTGTTCCACCATCAGCAGTGTAATACATATCAATATATTCACCCTTTGCATTCTTTTCTACACCAGCCCACTTGAAGCCGTAGAATGTACCGATAGCTTCACCTTCCTTGATGATGGTACATGGGTCAACAGTACCAGGAGAAGGACTTGTACCATAAAGAATAGGAGAATCTGCAGTCAACTTGGTAACCTCGTTCTTGATGTAGCTGGCATTCAAGGTAGATGACCATGACCAATCCTTGGTCTGGATAATCTGTGCGTTGATAGTTGCATCAAAACCCTTGTTGCTTACCTCACCGGCATTTACCCAGTAAGATGTACCACCCAAGTAACCTGGAGCTGATGTTGTCAAGAGAGCATCCTTTGTTTTCTTATTGAAGTAGTCTAAGCTGATGCTCAAACGGTTACCGAAGAAACCGAGGTCAACACCGAGGTCAAACTGATGAACCTTCTCCCATGACAAGTCAGGAGTTGCAAGACCATTTGCCCAGTAACCTGTGTAAGACTGAGTAGTACCGTATGTGAAACCGGTTGTACCCAAAGAACCCAATGTAGAGTAAGGAGTAATATCCTGGTTACCGATGATACCGTAGCTTGCACGGATCTTCATGTATTCTACTGCATTCTTGATAGGCTCCCAGAACTTTTCGTTAGAGATGGTCCAAGCTGCAGCTGCTGATGGGAAGTAACCCCACTTCTTATTGGTGAAGCGGCTAGAACCATCCGCACGGAATGTACCAGTCAACATATAACGGTCTGCATAGTTGTACATAACACGAGCTACACCAGAGAGCATGGTCCACTTGCTATAGCCGTTGCTAGGAGTCTTGGAAGCAGCATCTGCTACGTTCCAGTAACCCAACTGCTCGTGAGCAATACCTGTTCCGGAGAGACCCATGCGGCGAACCTCGTTAGAGGTAACTTCCCATACGCCTGTAGCTGTCAAGCCGTGATCACCCCACTTGTTGTTGTAAGTCAAGTTGTTGGTAGACTGCAAAGCAGTAACGGTAGCATCGTTGTTGCCCATATTGTTACCGGCTGCGTTCACCTTGGTAGACATAAAGCTATACCACTTGTAATCGTTGTAGTCGATACCGTTGGTTGTTGTGAATGTCAAGCCCTTGAGGAGATTGAACTTCAAATCAACGTGACCTGTAACCATGGTACGCTTACGGTCGTTTTCAGTACCATGGAGAATACCGTAAGGGTTGTTCTGGATGTTATTGTATGGGTCTTTATTATACTTACCGTTTGCATCCATCATCTCCATAGTAGGAGAGTAGTTCAAACCAACCCAGATAGGGTTAGACTGGTTCTGGGCGAAACCTGCACCAGAGTTGTCAGTCTGAGAGAGGTTGATATCGGTGGTCATTTCCAACCAGTCGAAAATCTTATTGTGCATGTTAGCCTTGATAGCGTAACGTCTAGACTTTGTATCAACGATAACACCCTTCTGGTCCATTACGTTGGCAGAGAAGTAAGTCTGAGTCTTGTCATTACCCTGAGTCAAAGAAACCTTATAGTTCTGGGTAATACCAGTCTGGAGCAATTCGTCCATCCAGTCGATACCTGCCTTTGTACCATTCAGATAATCCTGAACTGCACTCTGAGAAACACCCTTATGGTCTACCAAAGCCTGAGCATACTGCTTGGTGCTCATTACTTCAGGGATATGGTAAGCATTAGAGAAGCCGAAGCTACCGTCGAAAGTAACCTGAGTTGCACCAGCCTTACCTGTCTTGGTCTGTACCATTACAACACCATTTGCACCACGTGCACCATAGATTGCGGTAGAAGAAGCATCCTTCAAAACCTGGATGCTCTGGATATCTTCAGGGCTGATACCCTCAAGACCTGTCTCGCGAACGATACCATCGACAACGTAGAGAGGGTCGTTGCTCTTGTTAACAGAGCTGGCACCACGTACACGAATCTTCATTGCACCACCAGGAACACCGCTTGACATTACCTGCACACCAGACATACGTCCGTTGAGGGCATCCTCAACACGTGCAACAGGCTGATCCTTGAAGCTCTTGCCTTCCATGACTGCAACAGATCCTGCCAAGTCAGCCTTCTTTACTGTACCGTAACCGATAACAACAGTTTCTTCGAGCATGTTGGAATCATCTTCCATGGTAATGTTCAAAGCTGTACCGTTCCAAGTAAGAGTCTGTGGCTTGTAACCTACGTAAGTGATTGTGATTTTAGTACCCTTAGCGACATTTGCAAGGCTAAAGTTACCGTCAAGGTCAGTAATCGTACCACCAGTCTTACCTTCAATTCTGATGGTAGCACCGATAACAGGTTCACCGTAAGAATCCTTTACTGTACCTGTACATGAGTTTTGCTGCTGGGTAGCATTAGCAATAACCGAATTGCTCTGAGCTGCCAATGCAGTAACAGTGCTCAGTGGTGACATGGCACCCAATAGCGCTGCAAAATACAAATATGCTCTTTTGTTCATAGGTTTGTAATTTTTTATGTTAGTTATTAATTCTTCTCGTATAAACTTTGTTTTTATCTTATTCTTTTGGCAGTTGGCTCAGATGAACCTGTCACCGCCTATTTGGTTTTTGAATTGTGGAGTAGCCGTTTTACCGGCTACTCCCAACTCCAGTCAAATGAATAGTTGATAAAAAGTTAGTTAGTAAAATCTTTAATGCTTTTGGTTTTGTCTAATAAGCTAGATTATTTATTTTCTTTCTTCGCTCAAGAGTCTGTGTCTTGCCATCAGACAGGCTCCCGTAATACCAGCCAGATCTTTCAGTTCTGAGGTAACAATCTGCGAATCCTCGTTCATGATGTTGAGCGAATACTTTTTTATACCCATGTTGACCGGTAGCGTCAGATAATCGCCAGTGACTGACATTTCTCCTCCGATGACCAGCATCTCTGGGTTAAAGATATTGATGATTCCTGCCAATTGCTTGCCCAGTTCGTCTGCAATATGTTGCAGGGTAGCCAGGCTTAGCACGTCTTCTTTTGCTATTGCATCAAGAATATCTTGAAGCGTGATGTCTTCTTTTCTGTTGAGCACCTTGTCAGACAGGATGGAAGTCTTGCCTTCCCGAATCTTCTCTGTCAACTTTCTCTTGAGTGCTCTACCCGAAACTTCAGTTTCAATACATCCAATCTTGCCGCAGTGGCAGATGATGTTGTTGTTGTAGGCTGTCATGTGACCAAACTCACCCGAATATCCGGATTTACCGTAGTACAGTTGACCTCCCATGATGATTCCGATGCCTAATCCCCAGCATACGTTCACAAAGATGACATCTTTCAGTCCTCTGCAGCGTCCCTTCACAAATTCAGCGAAAGCCATGCTTCTTGAATCGTTCTCGATGCAAACCGGCAACTGAATCAGCTCTGTGAGCTTGTCTGTGAGTGATTCCTTCAAGAAGGTGTACATGTTGTAGGCTCTTCCTTCGAAAGGATTCACGCGTTCTGCTAAATTTACGCAAACTTGAAGTATTTCTTCTTTTGAAACAGGAAGAGAGGCGATGAAATCGTTGATGATTTTTCCTACTTTTTCCAGATTCTCAGGAGTATTCTCGTATACGTAAGGTACCCTTGTCTTTTCTGTTATTAGGTTTCCGCTGAAATCGCTGGCAGCTAGAGCCAGACAGTCCATTTCTGGGTTCACTCCGACAAAATATCCAGCGGTAGGAATCAGGTCGTATACCATAGGGATGCGTCCAGTAGAATTGTCTTTCTTGCCAATCTCTGTAACCAGCCCAGCCTTCATCAGTTCGTTGAGGGCGCTAGTGGCAGTCGGCAGACTTACTCCGACAGCCTTGCTCATCTCTGGAATGGTGGCAGCACCTTGAGAGATGAAATGCGCTAGCAGTTTACTCTGAACTGAAGGCTTTTCGTTTAACTTCCTAATATATTTTATTATGTCAGATACCATAACTTAAAAATTTTATTTGCAAAGATAGTCTTTTTATAAATACAAGCAATATTTTTCTTGTTAATAAAACTTAAATGGCTAAATTTTCTTTATTTTTCCCTGTTTCTGATAGTCTACACTGTCTATATACCTATTTATATATATAAGCATAATTGCCTGTTTATTTGTTTTTCCTATTTATGTTAATCAAATATACTATTTAGGTATAAATAGCTGAATTAGTGGGTAAAACTACACTCAATATAGGTTTTTACAGCCTGAAAAGATAAAAATGCTTTCATTTTAGAATTATTAACTATAAAAACATGGAAATGTATGATAAATCATGTAATTTTGCAAAATAAAAAATTTTAATAACGATATTGCTATAAATAAACGAATTTAAATAATCCGGATGTTAAAAACAATGCGTTATCTTTATGAGTAGAAACCTAGTAAACATATTAAATAATAATCGTTAAAAGATATAAATTATGAGGCTCAATCTAAGTTCACAAATTGTACTTAACAAAGTACCAGTTGAATTCTACAAGCCTAAGACGACTGTAGAATACTCAGAAATCTCTAGAATGGAGAAGATTCGTACAGACATCTTTGCTTCAATGGCAGAAGGTGCCAGTCATGTTGCCGATGGCATTGCAGCAGGTATCAAGGCTGCTCAGCACGATGGCAAGTTCTATGTGATGGCACTCGGAACCGGTTCTTCACTCACTGCTGTGTATGAGGAACTCATCCGCCGTTATCAGGAGAAGACATTGAGTTTCCGCAATGTTGTGGTATTCAATGCTTATGAGTATTATCCACTCCAGCAGGAGAGTTCTCTCCGTACCATCAACCAGTTGAAGGAGCGTTTCCTCAGTCACGTAGACGTTCAGGAGCAGAACATTTTCTCTCTTGATGGTTTCGTGGCTCAGGATGCAGTACAGGATTGCTGCCGTCTTTATGAGCAGCGCATCAAGACCTTCGGAGGTCTCGACGTAGCTCTTATCGGTATCGGCCGTTCTGGTAACATCGCTGCCAACGAGCCTGGTTCGGGCATTCAGTCGATGACCCGTCTTATCCTCATTGGCAATACTTCTCGCGAAGAGATGGAAAACAGCGAGCAGACCAAGGAGACCCTGCCTCCATGCTCACTCACCATGGGTATTGCCACCTTGCTTTCTGCCAAAGCAATCTACCTTACTGCCTGGGGCGAGGAAAAGGCTGAAATCATGCAGAAGGTGGTAGAGAATTCTATCACAGATTCACTGCCAGCATCTTTCCTCCAGACTCATCCAAATGCCAACGTAGTGCTCGACCTGAGTGCTGCTTCTCATCTTACCCGCATCGAACATCCTTGGCTCGTAACTTCTTGCCAGTGGACTGATAAGTTGGTTCGCTCTGCATTGGTATGGCTCTGCCAGAAGATTGGTAAGCCTATTCTGAAGTTAACCAATAAGGATTATAATGAGAACGGTTTGAGCGAACTCCTGGCTCTCTATGGTTCTGCTTATAATGCAAACATCAAGATTTTCAATGATTTGCAGCATACAATTACAGGCTGGCCAGGCGGTAAGCCAAACGCAGACGATACCTATCGTCCAGAGCGTTCTAAGCCATATCCAAAGCGTGTCATCGTATTCTCACCTCACCCAGATGATGACGTTATCTCTATGGGCGGTACTATCCGTCGTCTGGTTCAGCAGAAGCATGACGTACATGTAGCTTACGAGACATCAGGTAATATCGCAGTAGGTGATGAGGAAGTAACAAGATTCATGCACTTCATCAATGGTTTCAACCAGCTCTTCGCTGATTCTAAGGACAGCGTAATCTCTGACAAGTATAAGGAGATCAAGACATTCTTCGCCAAGAAGAAGGAGAGCGACTTCGATACAAGAGACATTCTTACCATCAAGGGTTTGATTCGCCGTGGTGAGGCTCGTACGGCTTGTACCTATAATGAGATTCCTCTCGATCACGTTCACTTCCTTGATTTGCCGTTCTATGAGAGTGGAAAGATTGAGAAGTTGCCTATGACAGAGAAGGACGTTGAGATAGTTAGAGCTTTGTTGCAGGAGGTTAAACCTCATCAGATTTACGTAGCAGGTGACCTTGCTGACCCTCACGGAACTCACAAGAAGTGTACTGATGCCGTTCTTGCCGCTATCGACGAGGAGAAGAAGGCAGGTGCAGAGTGGTTGAAGGACTGCCGCATCTGGATGTACCGTGGTGCATGGGCAGAGTGGGAGATTGAGAACATCGAAATGTGTGTTCCTTTGAGCCCAGAAGAGTTGAGAGCTAAGCGTAACTCTATCCTCAAGCATCAGTCTCAGATGGAGAGTGCTCCATTCTTGGGTAATGACGAGCGTCTGTTCTGGCAGAGAGCTGAAGACCGCAACCGCGCTACAGCTTCCCTTTACGACCAGTTGGGCTTGGCTTGCTACGAGGCTATGGAGGCATTCGTAGAGTATAAGCCTCTCTAATTTCTACATCTAGTAATATTATTTAATATACATGAAAAAAATCAATCAACTTTTAGGTTCTTTGATGGCTTGCGCTGCGATGTTGGGAGCTTTCCCAACATCGTCAGCTGCAGCTGATATCAATATTATTCCTGTTCCTGTCAAAACCCAGATCCAGAAGGGTGAGTTTGTTCTGCCACAGAAGGTGGTGATTTCTTACCAGACCGCAGACGGTAAGAATATCGCTCAGTACATGGCAGACAAGCTGAAGGCTTCTACCGGCTACGATGTAACCGTTGGTGGCAAGAAGGGCAATATCTCTATTCAGATTTCTCCATCCCTCAAGATGGCAGAAGAGGGCTACCGTCTCACTGTTACTTCCAAGGGTGTAGTCATCAAGGCTAAGACAGGCAAGGGTGCTTTCTATGGTATGCAGAGCTTCATGCAGTTGTTGCCTGCACAGGTAGAGAGTGCTACCAAGGTGAATGGTGTCAAGTGGGTGGCTCAGTGCTGTGACATCCAGGATGCTCCACGTTTCGGTTATCGTGGATTCCATCTTGATCCATGCCGTCACTTCATTACTGTAGAGAATGTAAAGAAGCAGCTCGACCTGATGTCTATGTTCAAGGTGAACACCATGCACTTTCACCTGACCGAGGATCAGGGCTGGCGTATCGAAATCAAGAAATATCCTAAGTTGACCTCTATCGGTGGTTATCGCCTTCAGGGTGACGGCTCTACCTATGGTGGTTTCTATACACAGGAGGAAATCAAGGACATTGTAGCTTATGCCGCTAAGCGTTACATCACCGTGATTCCAGAAATCGACCTTCCTGGCCACATGATGGCAGCCATTGCTGCTTATCCTTATCTTTCTTGCAAGGGCGAGCAGTGGACTCCTAGAATGGTATGGGGTGTTGAGGATATCGTGATGTGTCCTGGCAAGGAAGATATGTTCAACTTCCTGGAGGATGTTGTTCGCGAAGTGGTACCTTTGTTCCCTGGCAAGTATTTCCACATTGGTGGTGACGAGTGTCCAAAGACCAGCTGGAAGAATTGCCCTACCTGCCAGAAACGCATTCAGGCTGAAGGCTTGCAGGCTGACGGTAAGCACTCTGCAGAGGAAAGATTGCAGAGCTACGTCATCAAGCGCATGGAGAAGATGCTGGCTAAGTACGACAGAAAGATCATCGGATGGGATGAAATTCTGGAAGGTGGCTTAAGCCCTGATGCTACAGTCATGTCTTGGCGTGGCACATCAGGTGGTATTTCTGCAGCTCTCCAAAAGCATGATGTCATCATGACTCCAGGTAGCGGTGGTCTGTATCTCGACCATTACCAGGGTGATTATAAGATAGAGCCAGTTACTATTCCTAGTGCTCCGGCTTATCTTTCAAGAACCTATAATTATGAGCCTGTGCCAGATACCATCAAGTCATTGGGCTTGGAGAAGCATATTCTCGGTGTTCAGTGCAACAACTGGTCAGAGTATATGTATACCAATGCCAAGATGGAGTATCAGATGTATCCTCGTTCTCTGGCTCTTGCTGAGATTGCATGGTCTCCAGCCAAGAAGAAGAACTTCACAGACTTTGCACGTCGTGTTGATGCCAACAGCGTCCGCCTTGATGAACGTCATGTACGTTATCATATTCCATTGCCAGAGCAGCCATACGGTTCTTGTGACAAGGTTGTGATTACCAAGGATACTGTAGTTACATTCCAGACATCACGTCCTATGAAGATGGTTTATACCTTGGACGGTTCTATTCCAACTCCATCTTCTGCAGTCTATACAGAGCCTATCAAGGTGAGCGGCAATGCTACTATCAAGATTGCTACTGTTCTGCCTTCTGGCAAGATGAGCAAGGTGAGAACCATTGATGTAGAAAAGCAGACCTATGCTCCAGCAGTGAAACTCAACGATGCAAAGGCTGGTTTGCAGTTGCGCCGCATGAAGGGTAACTATCTGAAGGTTAATCAACTGGAATTGGCTGATGCTGAGTGGCAGGACTGTGGTACTGTAGAGAATCTTAACAAGATGAAGGTAAGTCAGCCTGATGATGCTGCTACTTTGCGTGGTGCCAATAATTATGCAGCCATAGCAGAGGGTTACATCAATATTCCTGAGGATGGAGTTTACTATCTCTCTTCCCGTATGGAGCAGGTTTGGATTGACAACAAGCTCGTCATCAACAACGAGGGTGCAGTGAAGGCTGGTACCAACTCAGACAACTCTGTTGCATTGGCTAAAGGCTTGCATCCTGTCAAGTTCGTTTATCTGTGCAATATCGTAGGCGGTTGGCCATCATGGTGGAGCAACCTTACTCTCGAAATGCGCAAGGACAACCAGAAGAAGTTTACCGGCGTAGCTGGAACTCAGTATTTCCATTAATATCGGATAATAAATCATGAAAATCAGAACCATCGCAAATGTATCACTTTGCCTTGCCATGCTTTCTATCAGCAGCGGCGTAGCGGCTCAGAGCGAGTCGCGCTGGCAGAACGTGAATATCAATCAGCAAAACAGGGAGCCTCGTCGTGCTTCTTTCTTTGCTTACGAGAACCTTGATAAGGCGCAGAACTTTGACAAGAAGAAGTCGGCAAACTACCTTTCCATGGAAGGTATGTGGAAGTTCAACTTCGTGAAGGATCACAACAAGCGTCCTGCCAACTTCTTTGCTGTCAAGTATGATGATTCGCAGTGGAAGGACTTCCCTGTACCGGGATTGTTCGAATTCAATGGCTATGGCGACCGTACCTATAAGAACATCGGTTATGCATGGGCTACCCAGTTTGATCCAAATCCTCCTTACATCAGCGAACTCAACAACTACACCGGCTCTTATCGCCGCACCTTCGAACTTCCAGCAGACTGGAAGGGCAAGGATGTTTATTTCCATGTAGGTTCAGCCACCAGTAACCTGACTCTCTGGGTGAACGGCAAGTACGTGGGATATAGCGAGGACAGCAAGGTGGCTGCCGAGTTTAATATCTCCAAGTATCTCAAGCCTGGAAAGAATCTTATTGCCATGCAGGTGATGCGCTGGTGCGATGGTTCTTATTTTGAAGACCAGGACTATTGGCGCTTCACGGGTATTGCCCGTGAGGTGTATCTCTGTGCACGTCCTAAGCTTCATGCAGCTGATGTCCGCCTGAATGCCGGTCTTGAGAATAACTTCAAGGATGGTGTCCTGGATTATCAGATTTCTCTTCAGGGAGGCAAGAGCGATGTTTCCATCACCTTGTGTGATAAGGATGGCAAGCAGATTGCTCAGGCAACAGGTGCTAAGGGTACTATCAAGGTGCCGAATGTAAAGCCTTGGACTGCCGAGACCCCTTATCTCTATAAGGCATTCATCACCTTGAAGAATAAGCAGGGCGTATCTGAGGTGATTCCTCAGAAGGTAGGTTTCCGCAATGTGGAAATCAAGAATGCCCAGCTCCTGGTGAATGGCCAGCCTATATTGGTCAAGGGTGCCGACCGTCATGAGATTGATCCTGATGGTGGATATGTAGTGAGCGTAGAGCGCATGATTCAGGACATCAAGATTATGAAGCAGCTCAACATCAACGCTGTCCGTACATGTCATTATCCTGATGATCCTCGCTGGTACGACCTCTGCGATGAATACGGATTGTATATCACAGCCGAGGCAAACCTGGAATCTCATGGTATGGGATATGACGAGAAGTCTCTCGCTAAGTTCCCTGAGTACATCGTGCCTCATATCGAGCGCAACGAGGGTAATGTAAAACCGCTCATCAATCATCCTTCCATCATCGTATGGAGCTTGGGTAATGAGTGTGGTTATGGCGTCAACTTCGAAAAGGCTTACGATTGGGTCAAGGCTTACGACAAGACCCGCCCTGTGCAGTATGAGCGTGGCGGATATGACAGCAAGACTGATATCCACTGTCCTATGTACATCGGTTACGAGGAGAGTGAAAGCTACTGCAAGAGCAATGGTACCAAGCCATACATCCAGTGTGAGTATGCCCACGCCATGGGTAACTCTATGGGTGGATTCAAGGAGTATTGGGATCTGATCCGCAAGTATCCTAAGTATCAGGGTGGTTATATCTGGGACTTCGTAGACCAGGGTGTTCGCGACAAGAGCCCTATCACCGGCAAGGAAATCTTTACCTATGGTGGTGACTATGGACGTTATCCTGCCAGCGACTACAACTTCAACTGTAACGGTATCATTTCTCCAGACCGTCGCTTGAATCCTCATGCTTATGAGGTTCAGTACTATCTCCAGAATGTATGGATCAAGGATCTGGATGCAGCTAATGGTACTTTCAATGTCTATAATGAGCATTTCTTCAAGAACATTGACGACCTGAAGCTTACTGCAGCAGTCTATGCCAACGGCGTTCTCCTGTCTACAGTAGAGATTCCTGGAACCAAGGGCATTGCTCCCCAGACCACCAAGTTGGTGAAGAGTGATGCTTTGCAGGAGGCAGTTGCCAAGGCAGAAGCAGAGCATGCCAGAGAGGAAATCACCGTCAACTTTGCCTTTGCCAGCGATGGTTCAGAGCCTTTGGTTGACAAGGGACAGGTGATGGCTCGCCAGCAGTTTGTCATCAACGGTTATGAGTTTGACAATGTTGATACACCTATCGCTGAAGCAGCTCCTGCCAAGAAGGGTAAGGCTAAGGTTCAGACCGCCAGCAACCTGGAGGTAGAAGAGACCAATTCCTATGTAAAGGTTACAGCCAAGCGCATGTCGGTTACTGTAGGTAAGCTGACCGGTATGATTGATTATCTCGATGTAGATGGTGAACCAATGTTGAAGTTCCGTGAGAGCATGACTCCAGAGTTCTGGCGTGCTCCTACCGATAACGACTATGGCGCATCCTTGCAGAAGGAGATGAGAGTATGGAAGAACCCTCAGATGACTATGAAGTCATTCGATAAGAGTGAGAGTCAGGACAGCGTGGTTCTTACTGCAATCTTCGATATGCCTGAGGTTAAGGCACAGCTGGAACTCCGTTACCGCATCAATTCAGAGGGTGAAGTAGCTGTTACAGAGAAGATGACAACCGATAAGGAAGCTAAGGTGGCCGACTTGTTCCGTTATGGTATGCAGTTGCAGATGCCAGCAGCTTTCTCTAAGTTGGAGTACTACGGTAGAGGTCCTGAGGAGAACTACATCGACCGTCATTCTTCCTCTTTCATCGGAAAGTACGAGGCTGACGTAAAGGATGAGTATTATCCATACATTCGTCCTCAGGAGAGTGGTAACCATACCGACATCCGTTACTTCTCTATCTTCAATCCAACCACCGGCAAGGGAATCACCTTCGAGGGGTATGCACCTATGGAGTGCAGTGCCATTCCTTACCTGGTAGAGGATTTGGATGCAGGCATCGAGAAGAATCATGCCTGGGGCCAGCACAGTGGCGACCTGGTAGAAAAGGGCTTGGTTCAGTTGCACATCCAGCAGCGTCAGTACGGTTTGGGCTGTATCGACAGCTGGGGTTCAAAACCAATGGATAAGTATCGCATGCACTATCAAGACCGCAACTTCAGCTTTGTAATCAAGGCTAAGAAATAATAGGCATTAATGAATTATTAAATCCTGGGCATCAGCTGGTTGCTCAGGATTTTTTTATTCTGTCCTCATCTCCAAGCATTCTCTGTCTACATCAATCCCCTCACTCTGAATGATGCTGCAAAGATACAAAATCTGGAATCGGCACTTCATACTTGCTCATACTTCCTCACACTTGCTCATACTTTCTCATACTTTCTCACACTTGGTGTATCTCTTTAACAGCTTAAGCAAGATACTTGTCTTTCAAAAGTAAGATACTTACGGGGCATAAGTATGATACTTATGGGGCAAAAGTAAGATACTTACAACCGAAAGTAAGATACTTGCGGTCAAAATCCTGAACTTTAGTGCTGAAAGACTGAACTCTGAATATGAATATTGAAAAAACCTGCGTTAAATACGTGTTAAATACATGTATTAACTATCTGTATATCATTTCTTTATATTCTTTCTTGATCGCGCTGTATATCAAAGATGTGAAACCTATAAGTTCAGGTTCAGAAATTCAGAAACACTCCATTTTCCCTAACGCCCTCATTTCTGAATGACGAAGAGGAAATTTTGGCAGGATAGGGCGGTCTTTCTGTCTCAATGCCTGTAAATTGTATAGAAAAACACTATAGTAATGTGATTTTTTTGGTTCATTTTGTTTCAAAATGCATTTTTTCTCCAAAATATTTTGTTCGTTCGACATTTATTATTATCTTTGCTCCGTTTAAAAACAAATTTGTCTTTTAAAGAATATATCTGGTAAGAACTATAATAATAATGCATATATGATAAATAAGAACTATAGAGGAAACGTACTGGTGAGACGTTTGGTAACTTGTGCAGATTTCGTCATCCTAAATTGTCTGTTACTTGTCTATACTGAGTATGGAACGCAGATTATTCCTGATTATTTCGATACAGCGACGAAGATTACATTTTTCGTTGCCAATGTTGCCTTGCTCCTAAGCGAGTATAACTACTCAACTATCATTCATGTAAGAAAGATAGGTTTCCTCCAGGTTTTGAAACGGACATTATGTCTGGCGGCATCTACCGTATTTCTGTTCTTTGTCTTTGTAAGACTGCTCAGTCATGGAGGCCAGATGTTCTCTTTTGCAGCTATCTTTGGCGTATCATTTTATTTCTTTCTGATTCTTTCAAGACTCTGCGAACTTAAAATACTGAAGTACTATCGTGCCAGAGGCCGTAACTGCCGTACGGTAGTCTTCATTGGCAACGATCCGGCAATCAGTGAAATGTATCAGACGATGACCGAGGATCCATCTGCAGGTTATATCGTCAAGGGCTATTATGCTGATGCCGAAATAGCCAAGGCTCCTGACGGTTTAAAGAAAATAGGAAGTCTCAAGGATCTCAATGGCATTTTGTCGTCTACGATCAATGATACCATTAATGGGGCTCCAAGCAACATTGATGAAGTATTCTGTTGCCTATCTCATAAAGATTCTGAACGGATTGTGAAGATTATGCAGTTCTGTGACAAGAACGTGATCCATTTCTACTATCTTCCACGTGTCTTTGGTGAGTATAAATTACATCTGGATGCCCAGGATTTCATGGGTAGAACCGTATATTCCAATCACAAGGAGCCGTTGACTCTCGTTTCTAACCGCATTGTCAAGCGAGCATTCGATGTCGTGGTGAGTGGACTTATCTGTCTCTGCGTTCTGCCGTTCATCCCTATCATAGCTCTCATCATCAAGACCCAGAGTCCGGGACCTATCTTCTTCAAGCAGGCAAGAACAGGTTTGAATGGTGATACATTCTACTGTCTGAAGTTCCGTTCCATGCATGTGAATAAGGATGCTGACAAGGCGCAGGCAACCAAGGATGACCCAAGAAAGTTTGCTTTCGGCAACTTCATGAGAAAGACGAACATCGACGAGTTCCCTCAGTTTATCAATGTCCTGAAGGGCGATATGAGTATCGTGGGTCCTCGTCCTCACATGTTGCATCATACTGAGGTATATGGCAGTTTGATAGACAAGTATATGGTTCGCCATTTCTCCAAGCCAGGCATCACCGGTTGGGCACAGGTTACAGGATTCCGAGGTGAGACCAAGGAGTTATGGCAGATGGAGGAGCGTATCCGCCGAGACATCTGGTATATCGAGAACTGGTCGTTCTGGCTCGACATCAAGATTATCTTCCTGACAGCCAAAAGCATCATCTTCCCAGATAAGAATGCTTATTAAAAAATGATAAGATAAAAAAGAGCGATTCTTGCATTAACTCTGCAGGAATCGCTTTTTTTGTGTAATCAAGTGAATTTTCAAGATGTTGTGAATATGAAGTATTGTTGCCCCTTTATGATAATAGTTTCGCATTATATGGAGCACATTACCAATGCCTGGCTTCCTGCCTATTTATCATAATGGTCCTTAGAATTAGCATTTTTTGATTAATTAATAGTTGTTTTACTCACATTTTTAGCAAATATCATTACCTTTGCACCATGAAAACATTATTAGACGTTCATACACATACAATAGCATCAGGTCATGCCTACAGCAGTTTGCAGGAAATGACCTTGACGGCAAAGGAGAAAGGGTTGGAAATCCTGGGAATTACCGAGCACGGTCCCAATATCCCGGGTACCTGTGACCCTATCTATTTCAGAAACCTGCATTGCGTTCCCCGTCAGCTCTATGGAATCAAGCTGATGCTGGGAGCAGAACTCAACATCCTCAATACCCAAGGGGATATCGACCTCGACGAGGATTACTGGCGCATGCTTGACATCCGAATCGCTGGCATTCATAGCCTTTGCTGGCAGGGAGGAACCAAGGAAGAGAACGCACAGGGGGGGGCATCAATGCCATGCGCAATCCCTTCGTGCAGATCATCTCACATCCCGGTGACGGTACGGCAGATCTGGATTTCGAAGTATTGATGAAAGTTTCAAAGGAGACGCATACCCTGCTTGAGATTAACAACCACTCCATGGCTCCCATCCGTCACAAGACAGTGGCTGCTCCCAATAATCTGGAACTGTTGGAGCTTGCCAAGAAGTATGAGACTCCTGTCATCTTTGGAAGTGATGCCCATTTCTCAACCATGATTGCCGACTACAGCAACATCATGCCTCTGGTAGAAAAAGCAGAGTTTCCTGATGATTTGGTACTCAACTATCAGCCTGAGAAGTTTTTGGCTTACCTCAAGCCTACCCCAGAGAAATAGAAAAAATCTTTTAACATTTCAATTTACACGACTATGATTATAGAAGAAATCATCAAATAAAATCATGGTCATTGCCCACCCCAATTGCGGTGCCTGTCACATGAACGGCCAGCAGATGAAGGAATTGATGTTGCAACGTGGCATCCATCAGGATGTCATCGATATCATCGGACTTTGCGGTATCAATCTCGACCATTGGCTGATTAGTTTTTTTTATACTTCTCTACAAATTTACCAAAAACATATTAAAACAATTTAATTTTCAACAAAAACATATTAGATTCATCTTTTTATCAGTATCTTTGCAGAAAATTGAAACATATTGTGATGATACTTATAAATACACTGATATTGGATAAATATAGATGTAATGTTCCCCATTACATCCTCAACTGTAGCCTTCGGAAATAATATCTATCTTGCTTGAGATAATATATTATTAACGAATTTAAAATTACATGGGTTTAATCATTTTATATTTTTTAGGT
>ERZ791902.603-NODE-603-length-24545-cov-28.822581_pt1 | contig 24545 bp, 18 predicted proteins | sample MGYA00510149_ERZ791902 | MGnify/ENA primary metagenome ERZ791902 (study PRJEB30046, sample SAMN00792060) | human gut metagenome | study: EMG produced TPA metagenomics assembly of the A metagenome-wide association study of gut microbiota in type 2...
CGTTAATTAACTCTCTCATTTTCAATCGATTACATAAGAATTAACAGAGTATTGAAGTCAATTTGAAAAAGTAAATGGACTATTCAACAAAGATGAGAAACTCTATAGAGCCATCTTGTATTTCAAATCTCTTTTAAATAGTTTCTTTTAATGTTCTTCTTTCTCTTCCCCAGTGGACCGCTGAAATGTCCACGATTGAGCTTTACGCCGTACTTGTTGAGTATGCGGAAGATGGAGCTGCGACTGCGGAAACCACTGATAGTCCAGATGTCATCGATAGTATGACCACTGTGTACATTGAGACGATGGTGCTCTCACGCTCCTGCTTTGTCTCGGCGGCTTTCGTCTTGTGACGCACATTGAGGTTGCGTTGCAGGTTCTGAACATGATCGGATGCCCTGCGAAGAGCCATCGCTTCCTCGGGAAGCGAACCGAACATTAAGAGCACGTCGGCAACGGTAGTCTCGTGGAAGAGCTTGCTGCCAGTGTTTATCCTGTCATGGATGGAGACGATGCGCACCACCTTCACACGGTAGAGTTCGATGAACACCGCCAGTTCACGACTGCCACGCACGGCGTTGCCGAGTTTCGAGACAACGATCTCATCGCCACGGTCAAGATTGGCGAGGAGCTGCTTCCACACCGAGGAAATCGCTCGTCCTCGGCGGCTTCCTCCGCCACCTGTACACAACCGTAATATCGCATCCACTCCCCCGTCTTCGGTCAGTCCGTTGGCATGGGGAGTATTGTATATGTACCCTACTTTTGCCATTGTTTTTGTCGGTTTATGGTAAGTCCTAATTTAATTCGCTTGCAAAGTTAATATAAAAAACTACAGAAGCTATTATACTGCGAGTTAAATAATACTATCACACTGAACGAAGAAGCCAGAGAGCTGGCACGTACCATAATATATTTGCTTTCTCCATTCAAAGGGCATGTCAAATCTATTACAACAGACAACGGTACTTAATTCGCTTGCCATGAAATGATGGGCAAAAGCCTTGGTGTCAACATCTATTTTGCCGACCCATACTCTTCATGGTAGAAGGGCGGCATAGAAAATGCAAACGGACTGATTAGGCAATAAAGCCGTTAAATGTTACACATTTCGTACCTTTATAAAATCCACACAGTCACTTTTTTACCGTTTAGAGCGTATGGTACTGATAAACCCAAATCGGTCATTAGGATTTCTCTGTGTCGTACGGCAAAGAGAAATCCTTTAATTTTTCCCATATAGACAAGAATGATTGTCGTGTTTTTAATGATCTGGCCAAATATAGTATGTGCTTATCTTTTGTTTTCCCCAAATAGGCTGGCGTCGATATCAACTCGTACCTAATAGTCTTCAGAAATTTCTTCTTGTTGGAATTGATCAGCGCATGTCTGAACAACGACATGAAGTTATATGCCATGACAATGAAATTCCCACATGCCTCTGTTGCCCAGAAGTTATTTGTGACAAAATCATCGATGGAGAAATCATTCTTCAGTTCCTTGATCCTATTCTCAGAATCCGCCCTTCCGCGATATGAATCATATACGATTTTGGCTGGCAAATCAAGGTCTGTTACAAAGCAGCTGTATCGGTATTTTCCGAAATCTTGCTCATCCTCGAAAAGCTCCAGTTGCTTGATTTGCTTTCCTGCAGCTTTAGGGCGTTTGTCTATTTCTTGCCTGACCATCACAATACGTCTTGCCTTCTCCCAACCATTTGCCTGATAGATGGTTTCGGATATTTCCAATCCGTCTATCAACTCTATCCATTTGCGTTCATGGGTAAGACTGTACTTTATGCGATTATTGAAACGGCAGGCAATAATATAGTGTAACCCTTTCATTTCCAGATAGTCAAGTATTTCCTTCGCAAAGAAACCGCTATCCATGCGGACCAGCCCGACACGTTTGCCCTCAAGTTTTGAGAGCGTGTCCTCAAGAAATGACAGATAATTGGTACTTGCGGATGTGTTGCCTGGACGTAGCCAGTAATTTGCTATCATCCTTACATCGGAAACGAATGCAAGGAGAGGATGATGCGAGAGTCGTCCAGGACGTTTGGGGTTGTATCCTTTGGCTGCCCCTTCCTGACTTCCCTCACGGACCATCACTGTAGAATCGAAGTCTAAAGTGTAGTTGTCGAACTTCAACTCGGAGAAAAACCAACGGAACAAATTTCCGAAAACACGCTGGTTGACAGCTTGGGAGAATTTATTGAGATAGCGCTGGTATGCACGATGGTCAGCTCCGCGTTTCCACCCAAGTAGGTCACACAGTGCTGCGTCATAACGCACCACGTCAAGATGGCCAAAGCAACTTGCACCACACCACACACCTGCAAATAGTCCCAATATTAACAGGATTGGTTTATAGCCACGGTTAGATCCTTGAAGTGGAATACCACTTTGCATAACATGCTCTTCAAAATGGCATTTTTCAAGCATTTTGAAGAACAGGGAAAGACCACCAAAAGGTGTTATTTCCTTATTTACAAACTTTATGTCACAGTTTCGCATCGGAGTTTATACTTTTTTCGTGGTAAAGTTAGTAATTATTTATGAATCAAGCATATACAAAGCTGTTTTTCTAATGACCGATTTGGGTTAAAACGAACAATGGTAAACCCGAAATTCTCTGATTGATGACCGATGTATACTTCCGTCATTTCATCCAAATGCTCTATAACATTCCATCCTTTAGGGTACTTCACGGAATAGAATTTGGTCGAATACGTCTTTATTTAATTGCAGCTTCTTTTATTTCTAATCTGAAACTATGCGCAATTACCGCAGCACAATAACCCTATTCCCGCAATGCGGTAACGCTGTTTTAGATATGCGGTAATAGCAGTTTTGCTATGCGGTAATCATGTTTTTGCAGCGTGGTAATACAGTAGTCTGTGTAGTTTAACGCTTTTATACAAGGTCTGGTCTAATAAACCGTGGACTAAAGGTTATTTGCTTTAATCAGCACTACAAATTATCTTTATTAATAGAAATATTCAGCCTAAACAAAGATTTGCAATGATTTATTTTTTCGTCTGAATAAGATTGTTTATCTTTGTAATCAATGATTGATAATTCAAGAGCATCTTGAAATATAATTGCATTGAAATATGCCTCGTATTAAAGGCAAAAATAATAGTATGGAATAAATGAGAAATTGATTATATATGCGACAGATTACAATTGAAAATTTCCGTTGTTACGAAACAAAGACAATAAGTTTTCGTCGAGGCATAAACCTATTGATTGGAGACAATTCGGTAGGTAAAACATCATTGCTCCGAGCATGCAACTATGTGATGAATGCATTCTTTTCGGGGTATAGTGATGAGAATACTTCATGGAGGAGCGCAGAAGATGATGATTTCCGCGAAATAAAAAGTGATGAGATCGTAGATAACGACCTTCCAATTAAAATTACCTTTGATCTTGATAAAAATGATTTCCCAGATGTGGTATTGGAAGATAACAATACAATCAGTTTAATCTCTAATGAACCTATTGGAGAAGAAGGCTTAGCACGTTTCTGTATTGAGAAAAAATCAAAGAAAAATTCACGCAATCTTGTTACTGGATTGAAGACTTTAAGAGATTTTGCATCAACAATGCAAAAATCGTCGCATAGCATTGCCAATGGTGTGGCAAAACAAAACATTTTACTACCACTCTTTGCGTATTTTACCACGGAGGATATTCATACCACTCGCAAGTTTGATAAAGATAAAATAAAGTTTAAGAAATACCCACAGAAACCTTCTTTTGGGTATTTTGAGAGTTTTGACTGCAAAGGACTGCTTGACTGTTGGCTCAAACGACTTTTAGTGTTAAAAGAAGCAAAAAAAGGCGAGAGTGAGATAGAATGCGTAAGAAAAGCCGTTGTGCGTGCATTAGGTCCAGAGGGATGCGGTATCATCAAAGATATGGAAATTAGGCATAACGAAGGTGAGGTTTATTTTTATTATTGTGATGGTAGAGAAGTACGTTCTGACCTTTTGTCGGATGGTTACAGACGTTTGGTTAGCATTGTTATAGATCTGGCTTTCCGCTGTGCATTATTAAATAAGATAATGTATGGTGGAGATGCTTATTTGTACACTTATGGCACTGTCATTATTGATGAAATAGACGAGCATCTCCATCCTGAACTTCAGGTGCGCATACTGAAAGCTCTGCACGAGACATTCCCAAAGATTCAGTTCATTGTCAGCACTCATGCTCCTTTAGTTATGTCGTCAGTAGAGACGAACGAAGATAATGTAGTTTATAAGCTCGAATATAAGTATGGGAAATATTCGCACAAAGAACTCAATACTTATGGATTAGATGCCTCTACGATTATGGATGTATATATGGATCAGGTTCCTCGTGATTTGGTTATTGATGAAGAAATCAAAAGTATAGAGAAGCTGATAGATAACGAAAAATATGTAGAGGCGCGAGATGCTTTTAATAAGATGATGGAACGTCCTGGGAGTGATGCAAATCCAGATTTGGCAAGTATTGAAGCAACATTATCATTCTACGAATAAAAGTCATGATACAAATATCTAAGAACAGGGAACCTCAAGAATGGACAAGATATAAAAGTACACCAGGAGTTGTTTATAGTTCAATTCCTGAGCTTGTCAAATCTTTATATCAAGAACAGGGATATATATGTGCTTATTGTATGCGCCGAATTCCATGTAAGGATAGAATAGGTAGTGAACTTACTAAAGAAGACCACCGTGTTGAGCATATAAAACCAAGAGAAGTCTATCCTGGGTTGCAGTTAGACTATACGAATATGGTTGCATGTTGTCCTGGTCATATTGGAGACCAGGAGCATTGTGATCGCCTGAAAGGTAAAAAGGAAATTTCTTTTTCACCTTTAGATTCTGCGTTTATTTCTACTCTATCTTATAATAAAGATGGAACAATCGTTTCATCGAATGAGCAATATAATAAAGAAATTAACGAGGTGTTAAATCTTAATACGAAGTTACTTAAACTCAATAGAAAACAAAGTTGGGAAAGTGTAGTAACGAAATTAGTTGCTAATAAAGGTAAGCAATTGAACAAAGCTCAAATCAAGCAGTATATCGAGAAATATAGTTCAATGCACAATAAAGGTGGACAGATGATGTACATTCCTTATTGTGGAGTAATACTATACAATCTGAATAAAAAGTTAAGAAAGTTGTGAAGCCAATAAGTACAACTACCTGACGATTACGCTTGGCTATAAGTTCTAATGGAGAATGTGACATTGATTACCATCTCCTTACATATGATTTTAGCTGGCGTGAACTGATCTGGGACTGAGTTAGGACTAAGCTTATGCTGGCAGATATGCCTCTCCGCCTGGAAGATAGGCTGGCAGATATCGCTTTCGGGAAGCGTATCTGCCAGCCTTTATTGTACTTATATTGTGCAGGTTACGGCGATGCTGGGAGATATGGGGGATTTTTTCGCTAACAAAAAGTTCGGAGAAATTAGCTTATGATTCGAATTTTTTCTATCTTTGAAGTTAAGTAATTAGGGTATAGTATTATTCTGCAGAATGATATTTCGCCTTACGGTGGGTATTATATCACTTCGTCCAAGACCTGATGCAGATTGCCGATCAGGTAGAAAGGCAGGTTTATCAGACGGAACTCCTTGCCTTTAGGCGTCTTTACAACATTCACAGAGTATGGGTTCGACCAAACGCGGATGGCTATGTCTATATCCGAATTGTCAATGAAAACCTGGAGCGAACGCAGATGGGCATAGGTGCCGCTCTTTACTTCTATGGGGTAGAGTTTGGAGTTGTGAACGAACAGGAAATCTACCTCGGCACCATTGTTGGGTTTTGCCCAGAACGAGCGATGCTGACCCACTCGGTCTTCCATTGACAAGAGCTCTTGAGCCGTGATTTGCTCGGCAATATGACCTCTCCAGCTGTCAACCATCTCCGTAGAACCGATGATTTCCTTTCTGATGCCTGCCTGATAGTTGACCAAGCCGGTATCAAACCAGATGAGTTTTGGCATTCGTTTGGTTTCGGGGATGATAGGCATCTGTGTGGAAGATACAGGATAAACCAATTCCAGAATCATGGCTTTCTCTAAGAGGCGGAATGCTTCGCCTACCTCTCGTGATTTATAGCCAGAGTTGGCGAAGTTGCCCAAGGTGATAGTCTCGCCCGAGAACGCCCAGCCATACGATAATATGAAGCGCACTACATCTGTCAGCTTATTGCTTCTGGCATATTTCTCCGAATCGTCCTTGTAAGCTTGTACCAAAGTCTCGTACACATCTTCTATGGCTATGATGTCTTGTGTCTCTGCGTAATGCTGCACAGCTTCGGGCATTCCGCCGATAATGGTGTACTGATTGAACTGGTGCATGAGCTGTTCGTGAAAAGCAATGGTATATTCGGCTTTCTGTGAGAGAATGGTAAGAAGATTGTTTTTGCCTATGGCACCTAAAAACTCATAGAAAGAGCAAGGACGCAATGCCAAATACATAACTCTTCCTACCGGGAAACTGACATTGACGTCTACAAGGTTCTCCAACAAACTGCCTGCGGCTATGACATATAGGTCGGGCCTCTGCTCGTAGAAGTATCTGAGCAGAGCGATTGTCTTGGGAGAGTTCTGTATCTCGTCAATAAAGATAAGCGTACTGCCTTTTTTTTGCGACTTCCCTAAACTGGCAAACAGCATATTGACCAGATCGTTTAATGGAATGTCCATCTCGAACAATCTGACGCTCTCGCTCATTTCAAGGTTGAAGTATAGGTAGTTGTCGAACTGGGAGCTAAATTCGTTGACAACAGTTGTCTTACCTACTTGTCTGGCTCCTCTCAAGATGAGTGGCTTATGCCTTTCGTCTTGCTTCCATGCTTCTAATTTGCTTAATATCTTGCGTTTGAACATAGCGTTTGTTTTAATTCATGGGCAAAGATACAACTTTTTTGTCTCAAATCAGTGGCAAAAGCTATAAATTTTTGTTGCAAATCATGGGCAACATGGTTTCAGTTTTGTTGTAAATCAGTGGCAAGCGAGGATTTTCTGTTATGTTTTTTAGCGGATGAGTTTATGGAAATCACATTTATTTGCACGAGTTTTTGATGTAAACTTACATTTATTTGCACGAGTATCTGTGATAAAGATACTAAAAGATGTAGTTGTGCCACAAAAAAACTGTATATTTGTATTTCGTTACTAACGTAGAACAAATAATTGATACGACATTGCAACAATGAAAGACTTTGCAGCTATAGATTTTGAAACCGCCAACAATGAGCGTTCTTCGGTGTGCTCTGTTGGCGTGGTTATTGTAAGAGGAGGTGAGGTGGTGGACCATTTTTACTCGCTCATCAAACCGGAGCCCGAGTATTACAACTACCGGTGCAGTCAGGTGCATGGCCTTTGCGCTGCAGACACGGACGATGCGCCGGTCTTCCCCGAAGTGTGGAAGCAGATAGAGCCGAAGATAGCGGGGCTTCCGCTTGTGGCTCATAACAAGGCGTTCGACGAGAGCTGTCTGAAAGCCGTCTTCCGTGTCTATCAGATGGACTATCCCGACTACGACTTCTACTGCACCTGCATCGCCTCGCGCAAGGTCTGGCCCAAAGGTCGTCATACGCTTGACGTCATAGCCGCCCGCTGCGGCTATGACTTGACACAACACCATCACGCCTTGGCAGATGCGGAGGCCTGTGCAGCTATTGCGTTGGAAATATTATAACAAGCCGAAGCTTTTATCTGCTGATTCTTCTCAGCACCCACAATGCTGAGAAAAGCATTGCCATGCCTAAGATCCAGGAAATGGCTGCAGAGGCTACGATGCCGAGCTGCTGTGTGAAGCCGGCTACGACAAAGGTGAGGAATGACACGGTGGCGACAGTTATGGCGTAGGGTAACTGCGACGACACGTGGTGGACGTGCTTGCACTCGGCGCCAGCCGACGCCATAATGGTGGTGTCGGAGATAGGAGACACATGGTCGCCGCAGACTGCACCTGCCATGCACGCCGAGATGGAGATGATGCGCAGCGGTGCGGCTGCAGGGAATACGGCGATGCAGATAGGGATGAGTATGCCGAATGTTCCCCAAGAGGTGCCAGTGGCAAAGGCGAGCAACGCTGCAACGATGAAGATTATCGCCGGCAGCAGCATCTGCAGACTAGAGGCTGTGCTTGCCACAACGCCCGACACGTATTCGGCAGCGCCAAGTGAGTCGGTCATGCTTTTCAGTGTCCATGCAAGAGTGAGAATCAGTATGGCAGGCACCATGGCTTCGAAGCCTTTTATAAGACAACTCATGGCATTGTCGAACTTCAGTGTGCGGCGTGCTACGAACATTGCTATTGTAAGAATCAACGCTGCAAGCGAACCGATAACCAGTCCGACAGAAGCGTTGCTTGCTGCAAACGCATCTACGAAGTTGTGGTAGCAAGTGCTTGTTGCATCGAAATATCCTCCAGAGTAAATCATGCCAGCCATGCAGAACACGATGAGCATTAGGATAGGCACCACGAGGTCGGCAACCGAACCGTTTGTCGTAGCCGGCTTCTTGCTATCTTGCTTGGCACCCACACCGTGCTCTACGATTTGCAGTTTTGTGTCAATCACCTCGTCTACCTGACCGCCGGTGCGCTCGTACCATTCCTGCAGACGTGCGTCGTACTTGCTCATAGCCTTGAAGTCGAAGCCCGACGCGACAATCATAAACATAAAGATGATGGTGAAGAAAGCGTAGAAGTTGAATGGTATAGCCTGACAGAACAACGCCAGACCATTCTCACCGCCCGACACGAATCCCGACACGGCAGCCGCCCAGCTCGATATGGGCGATATAATGCAGACCGGAGCAGCGGTAGAGTCGATGAGATAGGCAAGCTTTTCCTTTGTAACGCCATGGCGTACGGTTATCGGACGCATCACAGAACCTACAGTGAGACAGTTGAAGTAGTCGTCGATGAAGATGAGTAGACCGAGAATGATAGTTGCAATCTGTGCTCCTATCTTTGTCTTTATGTGTTTGGAAGCCCAGCGTCCGAAAGCAGCCGATCCGCCAGCCTTGTTCATGAGCGACACGATGGAACCCAAAACCACAAGAAACACGATGATGCCCACGTTCCATGGGTCGGACAGGCAGGAGATAAGACCGTACTGCTTGGCGTCAGCTCCCGTGCCAACGGTGTCGTTGAGCAGATGAGTCAAGAAGCCTTCAAAACCTGTGCCCATCGACATGCTGTATAATATAGCGCCGAGCACAATGCCGATGAACAACGATGAATATACCTCCTTGGTCTTTAGTGCAAGCGCAATGGCTACGACGGGAGGAAGAAGAGACCAGATAGTCCCGATGAAATTAAAATCCATAATATTATTATCCCTTAATCTTTTTCGGAGTGCAAAGGTAAGGCTTTATTTGGATTGTTGCAAAAAGTTGCAACAAAAAAACGGATGGCGAGCCGTTTGTAGCTTACCATCCGTTTTGTCGGTTATGTTAGCGTCGCTTGTTGGCGATGCGTAGTCTTACAGTAATGACGTCGCTTTTACTTCGCGATTACCTCGAATACCTCTACGTTGCCCTCAATCTCAGCCTTCACAGCCTTCTTGTTGAGTTCTACGTTGAAGAACGAGTTGTTGATGTCGGTAGAAGCGAGGAGCTTGCCCTTCTTGTTGTACTGGTTGAACTTAACGGCGCCGTTCTGCTCTACGTTGAGGAGCATGGTGTATGCCTTTGTGCCAGGAACAACAGAGAACGAAGTCTTGCCACTGTTGCGGAACGATGTTACAGGATTCTTGTCGAAGCCGAACATGGCAGCGTCGAGATCTGCTGATTCAACCTTGAAGTTGAGGCTCTCTGGAGTTGTGGGGTTAACCATGAACTCGCGAACAGCAATCCAGCTCTTCTTCTCAGACACGGCTTTGCGGATGCGGACGTAGCGTGCCTTTACCGGCTCGCCCTTCCAGTGGATGATGTAGGTTTTGAGCAACTCGCCAGTGAGCTGTGTCCACGACTTACCGTCCTCAGAAGCCTCGAGCACTACGTTGTCGAAGTAGTCGACGTCGTCTACCGAGTTGCGTCCCTGGAGAATCTTCACCTCGCGAACGTCGCGAACAGTGCCAAGGTCGGCACCCACCCAGTCGCCAGTAGACTGGCTCTGACCGCAGTGGTAGTATGTAGTAGAGTCGTTGTCGAACATCAGCTTGCTCTGAGTTGTAGCGAGTGTCGGGTAAGTGCCCATGCCCTTATAGAAAGCAGGCACCTCACCAGTGAGGTTCTTGAAGAACTCCTGAGCCATGTCGTCCATAGCGTTCTCGTAGAACGGCTGCAGCTTCATAGTGCCGAGCTTGTGCTTCTCGTAAGCGGCGCGAGCCTCCTTAGTCATGCGGTTGGCTACGAAACCGTTCCAGAAGTTAGAAGCGTCGCCGCTGCGGAATGTCTTCATCAGTTTGAGAGTGTTCTTGCCACGTGCGCCGAGTTTCTCGAACTCTACGAGCCACGGCTTCAGTTCCTTCATCAGAAGCGGGTTCTTGCAGTCGCGCTCCATAGTGCTCTTTGTCTTCTCGACGCGGTCGAACTCTGCATAGAGGTCGTTGTAAGCCTTGTCAGAGTAGTCGGCAAGACGGAAGGTGTTTGTCTCCCACGACTCGGCGCGGCGGTAGCCCGTCTCGGTGTCGCAAGAGTGGATGGCGAATGTGCGGTAAGCCTCGTGAGCCTCAGGTGTGAGGTCTACAAGACCGCGTTCCCAGTTGTCGATGGCATTGTAGTCGGCTACGTTCCAGTTGTAGTCAGCCACGCCGTAGAGCGCCAGCTTCGAAGCCTCGCCGTGCTCCATCGGGTTAGACAGCACGCCAGAAGTCATCTTGTCGGTGATGTCGGTCTCCAAACCGTATGTCGGGCCCTGCATGATGATGTGGCGGGCATAGTCGGTAACGGGGAAGTTCCACCAGTAGTAAGCCGGACGCTTGATACGAGAGTCTACGAAGTCGAGAGTCTCCTTGGTGAGGTCAGAGCAAACCACAGCACCAGTCCAGAACACCTGCACCTCAGGGTCGAGCTCGTTGCCGTAGATAGCGAGCGGTCCGTCAGGACCCGGCTTAGCCCAAAGTTGCGAGTAGTCGGTAGGGCAGACAACGAGCGGAGCAACGTCGCCCTTCGCCTTCACGAACTCTTTTGTGAGGCGGTTCACGAGTGCCACCTGCTTCTTCGGGTTAGTACCCTCGCCGTCGATGTCGTCGAAGTGGATGGCGAACGAGCGCACGCCGAGTTCGTACATGAGGTTGAACTTGTTTACGAGGTTGTTATAATCCTCCTCGTTCCACTTGATGTCCTGACCCGGGTGGATAGCCCACACGAAGTCGACGCGGTTGCGGCGGCAAGCCTCCACGAGTTCGTGGATGTTCTTTGCCTGCTCGGGTGGGTAGGGCAGGCGCCAGTTAGGACAGCTGTGATAAGGATCGTCCTTCGGTCCGTACACATACTCGTTGAGTTTGTTGCGTCCGTAGTAGTCGATGAGCGAGAGGCGCACCTGGTGCGACCAAGGTTCGCCGTAGAAACCCTCTACCACGCCGCGCAGCGGCAGGTCGGGATAGTCGTTGCATGTGAGGTAAGGCACCTTGCCTTGAGCAGCCGGACTCTCCACAATCTGGCGCAGAGTCTGCAGAGCGTAGAACGCGCCACGCTCGTCGTAGCCCACGATGTTGATACCCTTCTTGTCGACGGTGAGGAGATAGGAACCCGATACCATCTTCTTCAGACCAGCCTTCTTTGCCGGTTTCTCGCCGAAGGTGATGTTGAGCGGAGTGCCCTTAGCGTTATGCTTGAGGAAGTTGACGTCGTTGGCAAATTTGCCCGACTTGTCGATGAGCTTAACGCCTGCGCTGAGGTCGGTCCATGTCTGCATGTCGAGGTTGAAGTTGTGCGGCGTAGGGTTTACGACGATGCCGTGGTGGTCGAGCTTCTTGCCCGGCACCATGTTCACATCCTGCTTTTCACCACGCTGCGAGTTGAGGTCGAATGTCTCGGTCTGCGCAAACGCGCTGGCACAAGCAGCTGTGAAGAGAGCTGTGAGAAGGAGGTTGTTTTTAATCATTGTTATGTTTGTTTTAGTAAAAGTCGTTAGGTCGGTGTATGCAGTGGTGCATACACACAAGTACAAAGTTAGTGATTTTGTGTTGATTGATAAAATAGGCAGGTCTCTTTTAATTAATTTTAGTACGTGCGGAGCTAAAACGTGCGTGACGGAGAGGGTAGAATGGAAAAAAATGTGTAACTTCGCAGTTGATGATAGACCATGCAACGATAGAAAGGATAAAAGACGCTGCCAACATTGTGGAGGTAGTGTCCGAGTTTGTGACGCTCCGCAAGAGCGGCAGCAACTATAAGGGCCTATGCCCGTTTCACGACGAGAAGACCCCGTCGTTCTATGTGTCGCCGGCACGCGGCACCTGCCATTGCTTCGGATGCGGCAAGGGCGGCAACCCCGTAGGCTTCATTATGGAGCACGAGCAGATGACCTATCCCGAGGCGTTGCGATGGCTCGCACGCAAGTATCACATCGAGATAAAGGAGCGCGAACTCTCCGACGACGAGAAGCGCGAGCAGAGCGAGCGCGAGAGTATGTTCATCGTGAATGAGTGGGCTGCCTCTTATTTCCAGCACCTCATGCACGACACCGCCGACGGCGTAGCCATCGGCATGCAGTATTTCCGCAGCCGTGGATTCCGCGACGACATCGTGAGCAAGTTTCAGTTGGGCTTCGACAGCACCGACCGCCGTGCTTTGGCACAGGAAGCGCTGCGCAAGGGCTATAAGGAAGACTTTCTGCTGAAGACCGGCATCTGCTACAAGAACGACCGTGGCGAACTAATCGACCGCTATGCCGGACGCGTTATCTTCCCGTGGATAGGCATCAGCGGAAAGGTGGTGGGCTTCGGCGGACGATTGCTCGACTCGCGCACAAAGGGCGTGAACCAGAAGTACGTCAACTCGCCCGACTCGGAGATTTACCACAAGGACCGCGAGCTGTATGGCATCTATCAGGCTAAGAAGGCGATAGCCAAGGAAGACCGTGTGTACATGGTGGAGGGCTACACCGACGTCATCTCCATGCATCAGTGCGGCATAGAGAACGTAGTGGCTAACTCGGGTACGGCGCTTTCGGTGCATCAAATACATATACTGCACCGCTTCACGTCGAATATCACCCTGCTTTACGACGGCGACGCGGCAGGCATACACGCTGCGCTGCGCGGTACCGACATGCTGCTCTCTGAAGGCATGAATCTCAAGGTGTTGCTGCTGCCCGACGGCGACGACCCCGACTCGTTCGCACGCAAGCACTCGGCTGAGGACTTCCGCAAGTATATCGAGGAGCATCAGACCGACTTCATTGAGTTCAAGACCGACTTGCTGCTGCGCAACGAACGCGACCCGCTGAAGCGTTCGGAGGCAATCAACTCCGTGGTGCGCAGCATATCGTTCGTGACCAACCCGATTCTGCGCGACACATATCTGCACGACTGCTCGGTGCGTATGGGCATCAACGAGGCTACGCTCATCAATACGCTCAACAACTTCATTCGCAGCAACCGCGAGGAAACCGCTTCCTCATTGAATAACTCACAATCGACGCAGACGGCAACTCAAAACTCAAAACTCAAAATTCAAAACTCTCCTTCCCCGCTGCAGCAGGCATCGAAGGTGGAGCAGATGCTTGTGGAGCTGGTTGTGCGCAACGGCGATACCGTCATATATAATAATGTAGAGACAGAGGACGGCACGACGGTTAATCTGAATGTGGCGCAATACATAGCGTACAACCTTGGCGTCGACGGACTGAAGTTTGCCAATCCGCTCAACTCGCGCATCCTTGACGAGGCTGTGAACCACGCCGGCGACGAGAATTTCTGTGCCGAGCAGTTCTTTCTTCACCATTCGGACATCGAGATATCGCGCATAGCTACCGACCTCTGCATGGACAAGTATCAGTTGCTCGACGAACAGAAGGCGGCACGTGCCGACGAGGAGAAGAACGCCGACGAGCTGCGCGCTGAGGAGGAGAACCGCATAGAGGCTCTGCGCCAGCAGACCGAACACCTGCTCAATGACTTCCGTATGGACTATCTGGAGCAACGTTTGCGCGATCTGAAGCGCGATATTTCGCTCGCAGTGAACGACCCCGAACGACTGCAGCAACTGATGGAAGAGTATAAGACGGCGCACGAACTGCGCTCGCAGCTCGCCAGATTGTTGGGAAATAATATTATAGCATAATGTTCTACATCCATTGGGCATTCATATTAGCTTACGTCTTCATTATTGTCAGCATCATGCTGGCAGTATTGATGGACAACCGTCAGCCGGCAAAGACGATAGCCTGGGTGATGGTGCTGCTCTTTATGCCCATTGTCGGAATAATACTGTACGTTTTCTTCGGGCGAAACACCCGCAAGATGACGTTCATATCACAGCGGTCGCTCGACCAACTGTCGAAGCGATCGATGCTCGAGTTTGTGGAGCAACGCCAATTAACGTTGCCCGATGACTACCGTTCGCTCATACAACTCTTTACCAACCAGAGTCTTGCCCTTCCGTTCAAGGACAACGAGGTGGAGTTCTACACCGATGGCTACGAGTTCTTCCCCGCATTGCTGAAGTCGATAGCTTCGGCACGCAAGCATATACATCTTGAGACATACATCTTCGCCGACGACGCACTCGGACGGCTTGTTGCAGACGCACTCATCTGCAAGTCGAGAGAGGGTGTAGAGGTGCGACTTATCTACGACGATGTGGGCTGCTGGCGGGTGCCACGTGAGTTGTTCGAGCGTATGCGCCGTGCTGGGATAGATGTCAATGCCTTTATGCCCGTTAAGTTTCCGGCGTTCACGAGTAAGGTGAACTACCGCAACCACCGCAAGGTGTGCGTAGTTGACGGCGTTGAGGCGTTTGTTGGCGGCATGAACATCGCCCTACGCTATGTGAAAGGAATATACAAAGGGCGTCTGCCGTGGCGCGATACCCATCTCCGTATACGTGGTGGAGCGGTGTACGCCCTGCAGCGCACGTTCCTCGTCGACTGGTATTTCGTCGACCGCACACTCGTCACCAACTCTAAATACTATCCACCGATGCCGTGGCGCATAGAGAACAACTGCCTGATGCAGGTCGTGACGAGCAGCCCGATTGCCAAATGGCCGGACATCATGCAGGGTTATGTGCGCATACTGCTTGAGGCGAAGAACTATGTATACATGGAGTCGCCTTATTTCCTGCCTACTGAGCAGGTGCTCTTCGCCATGCGCACGGCAGCACTTGCCGGCGTAGACGTGCGACTGATGATTCCGCGCCATAGCGACTCGCGACTGCTTGAGCTGTCGTCAATGTCGTTTGTTACGGAGGTGCTTGAGGCAGGTGTGAAGATAATGCTTTACGAGGCTGGATTCAACCACAGCAAGTTGCTTGTGGCTGACGATGCGCTTTGCACCTGCGGTTCTACGAACATCGACTTCCGTAGCTTCGAGAACAATTTCGAAGCCAACGTCTTTATCTACGACCGCACAACGGCGCTGCGCATGAAGGAAATCTTTATCAGTGATGAGCAAGAATGTGTAGACTTCCTGAGCGTGTACAGCGAGCGAAAGCGCCCGTTCATGCACCGTCTGGCGGAGTCGTTAGTTAGAGTGTTCTCACCACTGTTGTAAAATAAGATGTTGAGATGGTAAGGTGTTGAGATGTTGAGATATGTTTCATTTGTCAACACATCACCACATCACCACATATCCTAAATAATTTCAAAGTGTTTCAGCGCATTCGCGATGCCATCCTCGTCTACGCTGCTTGTCACATAGTCGGCGTGCGCCTTTACCTCATCGAGCGCATTGCCCATAGCCACACCAACGCCAGCCGCACGCAACATAGAAAGGTCGTTGCCGCCGTCGCCGAACGCCATCGTCTCGCTGATGTCGATGCCCATGTGCTCGGCAATGGCACGGATGCCGTTCGCCTTGTCGGCATTGGCAGACGTAAGGTCGCAGAACGCAGGATACCAGCGTGCAGACGTTGTGCCTGGTATGTGGGGTAGGATAGTGCGCTCCTGGTCCTCGGTGAGGAATGGCGTAATCTGCAGTATGCCCTGCTTTATAACCTCCTCAACCGGCACGTCGAACTTGTTGTACGTCACCTTCAGCATGTCGTAGAATACATGATTCACGCTGTCGTTGCGGTTGATAATCTGCAGATCCTTTGTGCCTACAACCACCGCCGGCACGTCGAGACGGTTGCAGAAGTCGACTATCGCCTCTGCCTCGTGAGTAGGGATGAGGTCCTGGCGCACTACCTTGTCGCCATAAACGCATTGAGCGCCAGTGGCAAGAATGAAACCGTCCATGATGTCCTCCACCTCCGTGATGTTGTTGAGCAACTGGCGTGGGCGACCCGTAGCGGTGAAGAGCTTCACGCCGCGCTTGTGAGCCTCGCGAAGCGCTTCGATTGTTGACTCCGGCACCTTGTGCGTATTAAAGCTGACGAGCGTTCCGTCGACGTCGAAAAATAAAGCTTTTATCATATTTTGTTTTTTTATTCAGTAGGAGGCTATGGCATTAGCTTTCCGCTACGCGCCGCTGACTTTCAGTTCTTGCCGTAGCCCTGTTGTGTGATACTGGCAGGAAAGCCCATACCTCCTAAACATTGCAAAGGTACGCAGAAAAAGCAGAAGCCGAAAATTATACTACTTGATTGATGTCAAAATCAAAAAATAATTACTACTTTTGTAATTCATTATTCATACGGAACACACATTAAACAACCATTAATCAGCAAAGGAAATGACAGAGCAGACGCAACTCGCTTGGGACATAATAGAGACAACAAACACCAACCTCTTCCTCACCGGTAAGGCTGGCACTGGAAAGACCACCTTTCTGCGCCGACTGAAGGAGGAGTCGTCGAAGCGCATCGTGGTGGTAGCGCCTACGGGCATCGCTGCCATCAACGCCGAAGGTGTGACAATCCACTCGTTCTTCCAGTTGTCGTTTGCGCCGTTCATACCCAACTATAATCTCAAGGAACAGCAGTTCCGCTTCTCCAAACAGAAGATAAACGTCATCCGTTCTATCGACACGCTCGTCATCGACGAGATCTCTATGGTGCGTGCCGACCTTCTCGATGCCGTAGACAGCGTGCTGCGCCGTTTCCGCAAGAACAACCTTCCGTTTGGCGGTGTTCAGATGGTTATGATCGGCGACTTGGGTCAGCTTGCTCCGGTGGCGAAGGACGACGAGTGGCAGATGCTCTCGCGCTATTACGCCACGCCTTACTTCTTCTCGTCGCTCGCCCTGCAACGCACACGCTACGCCATCGTCGAACTGACGAAGGTGTATCGCCAGAGCGACAAGCGTTTCCTCGACATACTGAATAAGGTGCGCGAAAACCATGCTGACGCTGCGGTGCTCTCTGCGCTCAACTCGCGCTACATTCCCGACTTCAAGCCGCGCAAGGAAGACGGCTACATACGTCTTACGACGCACAACTGGCAGGCGCAGCGCATCAACGACCACGAGCTTGAACTGCTCCCCGGCAAGCCCTATACCTACATTGCCACCATCGAAGGCAAGTATCCAGAGATGCTCTTCCCGACCGACGAGACGCTCACGCTGAAGACCGGTGCGCAGGTGATGTTCGTGAAGAACGACTCGTCTGCCGACAAGGCTTACTACAACGGCATGATCGGCACCATTGCGGCGATAGATGCCGAGGGCTTCACCGTTACGGCGAAGGGCACCGGCGAGAATATACGTGTGCAGCCCGAGCAGTGGGATAACACGCGCTATGTGCTCAACGAGAAGACCAACGAGATAAGCGAGGAGGTGGAAGGAACCTTCACGCAGTTTCCCGTGAAGACGGCTTGGGCTATCACCGTTCACAAGAGTCAGGGCCTTACGTTCGACCACGCCATCATCGACGTGCAGCGCGCCTTCACCCACGGACAGACATACGTGGCGCTCTCTCGCTGCCGCACACTCGAAGGCATGGTGCTCAGTGCGCCGCTGCCGCAGTCGGCTATCATACGTGATGAGGCTGTGGACGAATACGCCACGCACGCCATTGAGCACACGCCGAGCGAGGGACAGATAGAACAGCTGCAGCGCGACTACTATCTGTCGGTGGTGAGCGAACTGTTCGACTTCCGCCCGCTGATGGATGCCTTCAACCGTGTGCTCGACTTGCTCGACGGACATTTCCGCCGTTCCTTCCCGAAGCTCATTGCCGAATACAAGGCTCGCACGGGCACTATAAAGACCGAGCTTATGGATGTTGCCGAGCGCTTCAAGTTGCAGTACAGTCAGATCGTAATCGCTTTTGCCGACTATCAGACGAATGCCCTGCTGCAGGAACGTCTGAAGAAGGGCGCCGAATACTTCGCTCGAAAGATTACCGATGTGGAGGAGCTTGTGAAGAAGACGTCGGTGAAGACCGAGAACAAGGACGTGAAGAAACGTTACAACGATGTGTTCCCAGCGCTCAAAGAGGTGGTGATGCAGAAGCGCGCCCTCCTCAACTGCGTCAAGGCAGACGGCTTCACTCTCCATAGCTATCTGCGCCAGCGTGCCTTGGTACTTGCCGGAAAAACAATATCAGAAAAATAGACAAATGGTATGGTTTTCTCTTTCTTATTTTCTTTTCTACGGGCTTTATCCGAGCCTAATTTACAAGAAAGTGGTGAAAGAAGGAAACCATACCATTCTTTTTATATCTATGAACCATTATGGACTTGTACAGTTCGTCACTTTACCCTAACTTTGCTCTTTGACAGGTAATGCTGTGCAAACGGCATTTATAGTATAACCTAAAAGACGAATTACTATGAGTAGGGTTTTTCAAGTGAAGCCTAAACGTATCAAGCGCTCCAATGGCACCGTTCTCACACCAGACATGGTTGTGACCGTTACGACTCTGCAGCACACCACCAACCCATTCTACAATGGTGCGAAGGAACTGCAAGAGACATATATGCGCATCTATGCTTTCGACTATAAGAAGGCATGCTGCAATCAGAATGACTTTGAGTTTGTGAAGTTGGACTAATTTTACTATTATGGGTATTATTACAAAATTTGCGGCAGAACTTGCAAAAGGTTATGTCAGCGAAAGAGGCGTTAAGGGAACAATGGAAGATGCCGTTAATCTTGTGCAAGGTGTCGGTAATGTAGGAAAGAAACTCTTCGGTAGCAACGGGGAGGAAAATGAAAGTGACGAGTACGATGAGTATGAAAGTGACGAGGCTGAAACGAATTCCTTTGATGAAAAGACATGGAATGAATTGCGTGATGGAATAGAATCGCTCAAAGAGGAAGGCAACTATGCAGGTGCTTTAAAAATGCTCCATGACTATTATTGTCAAGAGGATCTCGATTACTTTTATTTCTACCTCAAAGCTGATATTTTGTTAGCAAAGTATGATGACCTTGGAAGATCGCCTGAAAGCGATTTTAGCTGTAAAACAGAAGTAGATAAAGCTATTGAAGCCTGTGAAAAATATGGAGACGAAGACGAGGAACTATTAATGACAATAGAATTACAGGATAAATTTGAATCCACTAAACTTAAAGTCAGCTATTGGCGCAAAATGAAATCTCTTCAAGATGAGATAGATGCACTTCGTGATCCCGAGCATGTTGTTACGACCTCCAAGGTAAATGATGTACTAAAGGCTTTTAAATTGGTGGACAATTTCTGGAAAGAAGAAAGTACTGCTGAGGATGGCAGTGTTTACAACATAGACTTTTTCTATCTGTTTAAGGCTCGTATCTATAATGCTTTTTTCTTCTATCTTGCTGAAAACAAGCAAGAATTAGATGCATTGTCAGACGAACAGCTTTCAGAATTTTTTGTGGGCGCTACAGATTGCGCAGATAAAGTTCTTGCTTTCAGCGAATGTGATGATAAGACAGATGAAGAATTTTTGAATGGAAGAATCCCGGAACAAATAGAAGAGCTGAAACAGTTACGCTGTGGAAAAAAATCTTCTATGCATTCGTCTTCTTCCGCATCTGTCACATCAGAGGAGCAGGAGTATTTGGAAGAAATAAGAGCATGCCTTGACAATGACGGCGAAATATCAAGCAGAGAACGACGGTTGTTAGACAGGTTGCGCAAGACTCTTGGCATAACAGAAGTAAGAGCTAAAGAACTCGAAGCTTCGGTAAATGATATGAGTGACGATGAAAAAGAATATCAAGAGGAGTTGAAAGCTTGTCTTGAAGATGGAACAATTAGCGACCGCGAACGTCGTCTTTTAGATCGTCTTCGCAAATCCCTTGGAATCAGCGAGGAACGTGCTAAGGCAATAGAAGATAGACTTCTAAAGCAATAAGGCAAATGTGTCTCTATTCCAAAGGGGCAGGGTAAGAAGAGCTGTGCCAAATCACCTTTTATGGTTTGGCACGGTCTTGCTTAAATATATACATCTTGCATTCTTGGATTAAGAAATATTATGTTCTTGATTTCAGAAAGAGAACAAATTTTTAACTTTAAGTAAATTCAATTATGGGAAAAATTAAACCGCAAATGAACAAACTTTCTCAAGGTGAGGCAGACACAATTTCTAATTTTGTAAAATGGGGGTTAGATGTCATCGTAAAGTGGACAGGTGGTAAACCTACTTTTGGAAACAAAAAGTAGAATTACTTTCTTTTAATCATTAGTGTCCCATTAGTATCGGGACACTAATGATTTAGAATATAAGATCTATTATAGCTATAGTATCTGAATATGAGCGCTAATTGGCATGAAATAAAAAGTATGTTGGAGAATTTCAATAAGTTCTATTGGAATTCAGAGATGGTGAATCATATATCGTTGATAAATGATTTACGCCTTTCATCAAACATCCATGAGACAGCACACAGCAGAATTTTATATAAATTGTTATGTGCTCATGGTAAAGAAAAACACCAGTTCTTAAAGATGTTTCTTGAATCTGTGGGGTTGAATATTGAACTTGATATAGATAAGGCTAATATAAAAGTAGAATCAGAGCATATTGATGTGCTTATTCATGATTGTCAGAAATACATCATCATCGAAAATAAGGTCAATCATGCTTGTGATCAAGATAGGCAATTAGTACGTTATATAGACTCGTTGAACAGCAAAGATATTTATGTTCTTTATCTGGTAAGGTCTGATAATGATAAAGATCCTTCAGAAAATAGTTTGCCTGCAGAAAGAAGGCAGGAGTTAGAGGAGGACGGAAAGTATAAAAAAATATCTTATCAAACCCATATATTAAAATGGTTACGTAAGTGTAAAGGCATAGATATTGATAATGAACTTTTAAAGTCTGCACTTGTTCAGTATTGTAATTATATAGAGGAATTATTTAAAGGAATGGAAATCATGAATGACAAGGACATTGAAAATTTCGAGAAAGAAGTATTGGATTTTTCTGCAACAATGGACTCCATTGTTAACCCGGTTGCTCTTGTCGAAAAAACTGATGAGCTAAAGCAAAAAATGAAAACCTTAAATGAGGTTGTTGAATCTTATGAAAATTATTTGTGTAAACGTTATCTTGAATATTTTAAGGTAGAAAAACAAATAACGGAATCTCGTTTAAATAGTTCTCGCCAGATAGAATTTTGTATCCAAATAAATGGGGCAAATGTACAATTCATATATGATTTCTTAAAACATTATCAATACGTTTGGTTTGGAGCTAAATATCCATTGAAAGGATGGAATGGAGAAGAATTTGACTCAAACACAAGTAAAGATATAAAGAAAATCATAGAAGGAAATCGTCTGGATGGGTATGGGTTGGATAAGGGCGATAATTACGCGAAGTGTGTAAAAGATGATTTCAAGAATTTTTATAGTGATAAGGATTATTTCTGTAAATACTGTAAAGACAACAAAACTGCAGTTGAAGAAATAAAAAAATATAAAGAAATAATAGAGTCACTTGGAACAAATAATAATGGGTGTTAATGAAAGCCGTTATCTATTAAAGTCTTGCAGATATCAATAATCAAAGCGATGGATAAAATAGAATATAAAAAGATAGCATATTTGTTAGGATGCTATATGGTAATAGTTGATAAGGAAATCAATCAGAAGGAGGTTGATGTCCTTGATAATTATTTACCATTATCAAAGGAAGATGAACTTTATCATCAGAGGATGCAAATATTCTCTGATGATGAAGAGCGCACGAAGCTTAAAGATATACTTGACAAGTTGGTTATGGCTAATTATTCTGTTGCTCAGAAAACGGAAATAGTCACCCTTCTTGCTCGAATAGCTTATGGTGACGATTATATGGCAAGTTCCGAATTGGAATTGCTTATTAAGGTTGGTAAACTTTTAAAACTCGATATTGACCAAATCATCGAAGAAACACAGTCTGAGTCAAATAAAAGAATTGACTCTTCTCAACTCTCTTCTTTAAAACGTTTTGTCGGAAAAATGGAGAATACTATCTATCAGAGTTTTGCAAATTCTGATAAGAAAAGTGTTGTCGATATGATGTTGGGTGGTCTTGGTTATTCTGCATCCATAGCGCAAATTACTGAAGATGCTGAGAAGGATCTTGCTCGTGTTACAAGAATAATAGATGATTTGAATAACATGTTGAATGAAGAGTATAATCATTTAGCAAGTATCAAACCATCTTCGAAGAAAGTTTCTAAGGAAGTTTTGAAGATAGAACAAATTATTCAAGGAATTCGAGGCAGTTTTAATGAAATAATAGATAACAGTTTGACAAGTAATAGAGAAGTGTTGGATAAGAAAAGAAGAAATATCCGATACTTTACTATTGCTTTTATGGGTAGGACAAAGGCAGGAAAGAGTACTCTTCATAAAGTCATCACTCAACAGGAAAATGATGATATAGGAGTAGGCAAATTACGTACTACCCGATATAATAGAAGTTGGTATTGGAACAAACTTCGTATTGTTGACACTCCTGGCATTGGTGCGCCTGGTGGTGAAGCTGATACCGAGATAGCCAAGTCTATTATAGATGAAGCTGACGTGGTTTGCTATGTTGTGACGAGTGACTCTATTCAAGAAACAGAGTTTGATTTCTTTTCAACTATAAAGGAAAGAAATAAGCCGTTATACATAATCTTGAATGTCAAAAGCAATCTTAATCAAGCTATTCGTTTAAAAAGGTTTATTGCAAATCCGGATGATTGGAGACTTGGTGACGGTCCTCAATCTATTAAGGGACATATAGAGCGTATTCATGATAAACTTGATGGTAAGTATAACATGGATGCCGTTCGTATTATTCCTATTCATCTGTTAGCTGCGCAAATAGCCCTTTCTGGAGAGCAAGATTCTAAGACTTCTAAAATACTATTTGATGCTTCCAATATATCTGAGTTTACAAATTCAGTAAAAAAAGAAGTGCAGTTATCAGGTAGTTTGAAGAAAAGTTTGAGCGTTATTGATGGTACTTCTTACCAGATAAATACAATATGGCATAAGATTTACGCTGACTTGAAAAGTCTGAAGGAAGGTAATGAGGTGTTGAAGAAGAAACAATCGAAAAATTACACCTTTTTCAAGAATGAGTTAACTCAAGTCGAGCAATACTTAAAGACCATTTTCCAAGGAACAAGAGATGATCTTCATAATCGAGCTTCTGCTTTTGCAAGTGAGCATTATGATGACGAAGATGCAGGAAAAGCATGGAGTAAGGATATGGTTGTGAAGTCTATAAACAAAAGACTTGAACAACAAATACATGAGAGATTTAATGATTTGAATGAAAAGATAAAATCAGAATTGGAAGAGATGATTATGGACATGCGTATATCTCTTGCTACAGATAATATCGGTTCTAATGTTTCTGGTGAGTCTGTAACCAATACACGGTTAGCAGCAGGTGTGTTTGTTGGTATAATGACAGCTGTTGCTCCAATAATAATTTCAAACATATGGAATCCTGTTGGATGGGTTACTGCTGTAGGTAGTTTTATTGTTGGAATTATTGGTTCTTTATTTACGAGTCTATTTACTTCAAAGTCAGAAAAGATTAGAAAGGCTACAGAAAATTTGCGTAAGCAATTATGTGATAGTATTGATTCGGGTATTGATAAGAATTTAAAACAAGTTCTTGAGAATACCAGAAAGTCAATAAATGATACTTATAAATCTATTGATTCGGTGTTGAAAGCTTATACTAAAAATGCCGACGATATAATAACGGATATGGATAGACTTGTTAAGCAAGTTCAAGAAAAAGAGAATGCGATCAATTCTTTGGTAAGTCTTCGAATTCTTGATTTTGTTGGCAAGAATCCTGTAAAAGAAATAAGTATAAATGAGATGAGTAATCAAGTGTTATGTGATGGATATCCTGTTGAAAGAGATTGGCAAAAGCAATCTATCAAGTTCCTATATAACACAGGGCTTACAGATAAGAATATTCAAAAGATAGAAAAAGCAACTCAGATGACAATAAAAACAAAATAATATGGCACAACAATTTAATTAGGGTCTGCTGAATAATCATCTGTTCACAGACAGAGGGTAGCAGACG
>ERZ791902.605-NODE-605-length-24473-cov-32.263330_pt1 | contig 24473 bp, 14 predicted proteins | sample MGYA00510149_ERZ791902 | MGnify/ENA primary metagenome ERZ791902 (study PRJEB30046, sample SAMN00792060) | human gut metagenome | study: EMG produced TPA metagenomics assembly of the A metagenome-wide association study of gut microbiota in type 2...
TAACCAGTAAACTTTCCTCATTCTTCTCTCAAACACTTTTTATATGTACTTTCCATATATAAAACCTATGCTTTTACATGGTAAAAGCCCACGATAAGTTGGCAAAAAACAGCGAAAAACTACTGAAAAACATGGAAAAAGTGAGGAAAAACCTAAATTTTGGACAAAATCGGCTTGGAAGGGGTTGGTTCGAGGCGGCAAAAAGACTCGGAGAGCGCGGCGAAAATCTCTAGAATGGGAATTCGCGCGGAAGTCGGGTGGTCAATATGGCGTGAGCAAGTTACGTGGTTGGCGGAAAGAATTTTACTGCGAATTTCGATGGAGGATGAGCTAGCACGAATTACGCGAATAAAGCGGATAACAGTTCTCCCACAGATGGCACGGATGGACACAGATGTTAGGGTGCGCAGGGATTGAACAACGGATTAAACCGATTGAACGGGTTCCTGCTGCTTGGGATTTTCAACAACGGATTGAACCGATTGAACGGATTGTATAGTAGCGGAGGTATCCAGTCTCCGCCGCGGCCCTCCTACATTCGTGCTATTCGTGCTATTCGTGGTAGAAACATATTGGATGTGAGAGGTCGCCCACAGAACACGCTGAATACACGGAAGACGATTGCTGAGAGATGGACGAACACGAATAACTCGAATAACACGAATTTCGTGTGCCTCCCTACATCTGTGAACATCTGTGCCATCTGTGGGAGGCTTTTCTCTGCAAGAGGTTCTGTGAGTTCCGTGCGTTCTGTGGGAATCTCTTTCCTCACACAGATTTCACTCTGCACAGATGTTAGTGTGCGAAGGAACTTAACGCGGATTGAACGGATTCGGGAGATTCGTGTTCAATAGATTACGATTAAATATGTGTTGCTGCGTGCTGCGGAGGCAGGATACCTCCGCTACGGATGGGTGCGCTGTAAATCAGATTAATCAGATGAATCCGTTGTGAAAAAATATATTGTTAGGGTGCGCTGTAAATCAGATGAATCAGATGAATCCGCGTTGTAAAAAAATAACACAATATAGTTTTTGTTTTCAATGCTTTGAGCGATAGTTTGGAATAGTTTTCGTAACTTTGCATATAGAGAAACGAACTCTGAACATTGGGAGAAACGAACTCTGAATATTGAAAGAAAAACAAACAGCATCATGCAATATACAATAACAGCACCCCAGACTATTAACGCTACTATCGCCCTGCCGGCATCGAAAAGCATCAGCAACCGCGCACTTATCATTCATGCGCTGTCGTGCGGCGACATACTGCCGCAGAACCTCTCTGTCTGCGACGACACGGAGGTGATTATCGACGCGATGCAGCGACGCCCGTACGAGATTGACATAAAGGGGGCGGGCACGGCGATGCGATTCCTCACGGCGTTCCTCGCCACGCAGCCGGGCGAGCATGTCATCACGGGCACCGATCGCATGAAGCAGCGTCCGATAGGCATCCTGGTGAACGCACTGCGCTATCTGGGCGCCGACATCGAGTACTTGGGTGAGGAGGGCTATCCGCCGCTGCGCATCAAGGGGCGCACGCTCGAGGGCAGATACATAGAGGTGGCGGGCAACATCAGTTCGCAGTATATCTCGGCGCTGCTGATGATTGCGCCGACGCTGAAGAACGGACTGCAGCTGCGCATCACTGATGGTGCCATCTCGAAGCCGTACATCGACCTCACGCTGTGGATGATGCGCGAGTACGGGGCGGACGCCGACTGGAGCGACGCGGACACCATCACGGTGAACGCGAAGCCGTACGAGCGACACGAGTACACGATAGAGAGCGACTGGAGCGCGGCGGCTTACTGGTACGAGATGCTGGCGCTGCGGGGGAACGACGAGTCGGAGGTGCGCTTCAAGGGTCTCATGGACGCATCGCGTCAGGGCGACTCCATCGTGAAATATATCTTCTCGCTGCTGGGCGTGAAGACAAAGTACAGCACGGTAGATGGCGAGCGCTTCCCGACGGTGAGCATAAAGAGTCACCTGTGCATGCTGCCGCGTCTCGACTACGACTTCAGCAGTGTGCCCGACCTGGCGCAGCCGGTGGTGGTGACGTGCGCACTGCGCGGCATACCGTTCCGCTTCACGGGTCTGGCTACGCTGCGCATCAAGGAGACCGACCGCATCGAGGCGCTGAAGCGCGAGCTGCGCAAGCTGGGCTTCGTGCTGCGCGACGAGAATGGCGACACGCTCATCTGGGACGGCACGCGCTGCGAGCCGACGCTGGAGCCTATCGACACGTACGACGACCACCGCATGGCGATGGCGTTCGCGCCGGCGGCTATCATGTTCCCGGGGCTGCGCATCAACGAGCCGCAGGTGGTAACGAAGTCATACCCACAGTATTGGGAGGACATGCAGGTGGCAGGATTCGAAGTGAAAGGGTGTTGAGATGGTGAAAGGATGTTGTGGTGGTGAGATGGTGATGTGGTGAGATTTGCACACTACTTCTGTGGATTCCGCCAGGGGGTGCAGCTGTCTCAGCTGCACCAACCGAACAAGCGGTGAAGAAGCTCCCACGGAATGCACCGAACACACAGAACCTCTTGCAGAGAAGAGCCTCCCACAGATGACACGGATATTCACAGATGTAGGAGGGTATGGCATTCCTGCCATACCCACGCTGCCAACCCAGGGGGGGGTGCAGCTGTCTCCGCTGCACCAACAAAACAAAAGGCACCTATTGCTCGGTTGGTGCACTTATTGCTCGGTTGGTGCCTATTGCTCGGTTGGTGCCTATTGCTCGGTTGGTGCACTTGAGACAAGTGCACCCCCTGGAAGGCTCATCCGTTTAATCGATTTAATCCGTGGTTAAATTCTGCGCACCCTCACATCTGTGCAGATCTGTGAAATCCGTGGGAGGCAAAGACTTAGCAAACAATCCGTGGGAGGACACCCAATAAAACATTGAAAAGAATATGATAATATTAGTGATTTCGATAATTGCGCTCGGCATAATCGCAGCGCTGATCGCCAAGCTGAGCAAGCACGACGGCGAAGAGAAGATAACCGTGGTGGAGACATGCGCCACATGCAACGGCACGAACGATAAGTGCGAGCAGGACTGCATGATGGAAGCCGCCACGAAGGACATCGTCTACTACGACGACGAGGAGCTCGACGCGTTCAAAGGACGCCCGTCAGACAGCTACACCGACGAGGAAGTGGAGCTGTTCAGCGAGGTGCTCTACACCATGCGACACGAGGAGATAGCCGACTGGTGCCGCAGTCTGACGCTGCGCGGAATCAGTCTGCCCGACCAGATAAAGGACGAAACATTCATGCTTATGGAGGGCTAAGGCAATAAAACGCCACAAACAGAGTTATTTATACGTGAAACTATTTAAGACAAGACATATTATCCCTATCCTTCTCGCAGCTGTATTGGTGGTTGCGACAGGATGTTCTACGCAGAAAAACACCGCGCGCACACGCTGGTGGCATTCGTTCAAGGCCCGTTATAACACCTATTATAACGGTTCATTAGCGTATATTGACGCCTCGCTGGAGAAAGAGGAGGGCAACAAAGACAACTTCACCGAGATTATACCGCTCTACACCGTGAGCAACAAGAGTAGCCGAGAGATAGGCAAGTCGAACTACGACCGCGCCATCGAGAAGTGTCAGAAGACCATCAAGCTGCACAGCATAAAGCGCCGACCGCAGTGGACGAAGCAGCGCAAGAAGACGGCGAAGGACCTGGAGTGGCTCTCGCGCCGCGAGTACAACCCGTTCCTCTGGAAGGCATGGATGCTCATGGGCCGTTCGCAGTTCTACAAGGGTGCGTTCGACGAGGCGGCGGCTACGTTCAACTACATGGGACGTCTCTACCAGACACAGCCCGCCATCTACGCCAAGTCGAGAGCATGGCTCGCCAAGTGCTACATCGAGGAGGGATGGCTCTACGACGCCGAGGACGTGATACGCAACATGCAGCGCGACTCTATTCACTGGTCGGCGCGCAAGGAGTGGGACTACACCTACGCCGACTACTACGTGCACACGGGCGAATACGAGAAAGCCATCCCCCACCTGCGCAACGTGATAAAGCACGAGATGCGACGCAAGCAGCGCGCACGCGAGTGGTTTCTCATGGGACAGATGCAGGCGGCACTGGGCAACAACGTGGAGGCTACGAAGGCGTTCAAGCACGTGGTGAAGCTCAACCCACCGTACGAACTGGAGTTCAACGCGCGCATCGCCATGACGGAGGTGATGTCTGCCGGTCAGTCGAAGAAGATGATTGGCAGACTGAAGCGCATGGCACGCTCGGACAAGAACAAGGACTATCTCGACCAGGTATACTACGCCATCGGTAACATCTATCTTGCGCAGAACGACTCCACGCAGGCTATCATCGCCTACGAGCGCGGAGCGGCTAAGGCTACACGCTCGGGCATAGAGAAGGGCGTGCTGCTGCTGAAGTTGGGCGACATCTACTGGGACAAGGAGCGCTACAACGACGCGCAGCGCTGCTACGGTCAGGCTATCGGTATGCTCGACAAGGAGCGCAAGGACTACGAGGAGCTTGCAGCACGCTCGAAGATTCTGGACGACCTCGTGCCATACACCGACGCCATACACCTGCAGGACTCGCTGCAGTCGCTCGCCAAGATGAGCGAGAGCGAGCGCAACGCAGCCATCGACCGCACCATCGAGGCGCTGAAGAAGAAGGAGAAGGAGGAGCGCCGACTGCAGGCTGAGCAGAACGCACAGAACCAGCATAACGGCGGCAACGACATGGCGCAGAACAACCAGTTCGGCAACAACACGGCGATGCAGAACCAGCAGAACCAGCGCAATGCACAGTGGTACTTCTACAACCAGATGGCGGTGAGCCAGGGTAAGGCGGCATTCCAGAAGCAATGGGGCAAGCGCGAGAACGTAGACAACTGGCAGCGTGTGAACAAGACGGTGGTGGCGTTCCAGAGCAACGAGCCCGAACTGACCGAAGAGCAGCAGGACTCAATAGCGCAGGCTGAAGCCGTAGCCGACTCGCTGGCACTCGTGGCAGATAGTGCGCAGAACGATCCGCACAAGCGCGAGTATTATCTGGCGCAGATTCCGTTCACGGAGGAGCAGATGGCTGAGAGCAACGCCGTCATCGCCGACGGACTATACAACTCGGGCGTGATCTTCAAGGACAAGCTCGACAACCTGCCGCTTAGCGAGAAGCAGTTGATGCGACTCATCGGCGGCTATCCGAACTTTGAAAAGATGGCAGAGGCTTACTATCACCTCTACCTGCTATATATGCGCAAGGGCGAAAGGCAGACCGCCGACTCGTACGTGGCACGACTGAAGCAGGAGTACCCCGAGAGCGAGTGGACAACGCTGCTCACCGACCCCTACTTCGTGGAGAACGCTCGCCTCGGCGTGCATCTCGAAGACTCGCTCTACGCTTCTACCTACGACGCGTTCAAGGCGGCTCGCTACAAGGAGGTGAGCGCCAATGTGGCTGTCTCCGAACATCGATTCCCGTTGGGAGCCAACCGCGACAAGTTCCTCTTCATCGGCGGACTGGGCAAGCTGAACGACGGTGACTATGAGGGCTGCATCGAAGACCTGAACACGGTGGTGAAGAAGTATCCGCAAAGCCCCGTGGCAGAGATGGCAGGCATGATTGTAAAGGGCGTGAACGAGGGCAGACGTCTGCAAGGCGGCAAGTTCGACCTCGAGAACGTGTGGGAACGCCGTTCGCAGGTGCTCAACGAGGACGACTCGACGGCTGTACGCGAGTTCTCTAACGACCGCAACGCCGCATTCATATATATGATAGCTTACAAGCCCGACTCGATAGACGCCAACCGAATGTTGTTCGAGCTGGCACGCTACAACTTCACGTCGTACATGGTGCGCAACTTCGACATAGAGATTGAGCAGGTAGACGGTCTGAACCGTATGCTCGTGAAGGGATTCCGCAACTACGACGAGGCGCTGCAGTACGCCCGCCAGTTGCAGAAGCAGAAACAGCTGATGAAACTCGTGGGCAAGAGCCGACAGATCGTTATCAGCGACGTCAATCTGCCTATGCTCGGCAAGCAGTTCAGCTACGCCGACTACGCCAAGTTCTACGAGAAGAACTTTGCTCCGCTGAAGATAGCTTCGGAGGATCTGCTGGAGATACCAGAGATGACCGTAACCGAACCTGACGAAAGCGAGACGAAGAAGCCGCAGGACGACTTCGACGAGGAGCAGAACAGCAACCAGAACTCTACGAACACCTTCTTCGAGGAGGAGCCGCAGCCGGCAGAGAAGCAGACTACGGAGAGCGGCGTCGTGAACATTGAGGACGAAAAGTCTACGGAGTCGACTACCGAAACCGTAATTGAGGAAGAACCTACAACGACTGTTATTAAGGAAGAGCCTGCAACGACTGTTATTAAGGAAGAACCCACAACGACTGTTATTAAGGAGGAACCTGCAACAACGGTTATTGAGGAGCCGAAGCCTGCAGTTAAGGAGCAACCGAAGCCTGTGGTTAAAGAAGAGCCGAAGCCAGTCGTGAAGGAGCAGCCGAAGCCCGTGGTGAAGGAAGAACCGAAGCAGCTGGAAGACGAGTTCTACTTCGGCGAAGACCCGCAGCCTCAGCAGAGCACATCGAAGAAGCAGGGCAGCAAGACCCAGAAAGACAACTTCGACGACGACGAGTATTACGACCTCGACGGTTTTTAACTAAAAAAGAAAGAGCATTATGAGCAACGGATATTTACTGTGGGTTGACGACGAGATAGAACTCTTGCGCGCCCATATCATCTTCCTGCAGAACAAAGGATACGAGGTGGTGACCGTTAGCAACGGCACCGACGCCATCGAGGAATGTAAGCAGCACAAGTTCGATCTGGTGCTGCTCGACGAGATGATGCCCGGTATAAGCGGACTCGAAACGCTGCAGCAGATAAAGGAACTCTCGCCTGCCACGCCTATCGTGATGGTGACGAAAAGCGAGGAGGAGAACATCATGGACCAAGCTATCGGCTCGAAGATTGCCGACTACCTTATAAAGCCCGTGAACCCGAACCAGATTCTGCTGACGCTGAAAAAGAACATTCACCGCAAGCAGATTGTGTCGGAGGTGACACAGACGGGCTATCAGCAGAACTTCCAGGACATCTCGATGCAGATAATGAACTGCGAGACGATAGACGACTGGAAGGATGTGTATCGAAGGTTGGTGCATTGGGAGCTGGAGCTGAGTTCTACGGACAGCAATATGACAGAGATGCTGCAGATGCAGAAGGAGGAGGCGAACAACGGTTTCGCCAAGTTCATAAAGAAGCACTACATGTCGTGGGTGGCGCCGGGCGTTACGGAGCGTCCGCTGATGAGCCCCGACATAATAAAGCGCAAGGTGTTCCCCGCAATAAACGAGGGCGAGAAGGTGTTCCTCATCGTGATAGACAACTTCCGCTACGACCAGTGGCGCGTGCTATCGAAGGAGATAGGCAACATGTTCGACATTGAGGAGGATATGTACACCAGCATTCTGCCTACGGCTACGCAGTACGCCCGCAACGCCATCTTCTCGGGTCTGATGCCCGAGCAGATTGAGAAAATGTTCCCCGAACTGTGGGTGGACGAAGACGAAGACGAGGGCAAGAACCTCAACGAGGAGCCGCTCATACGCACACAGATTGAGCGCTACCGACGCCACGACTCGTTCTCTTATCATAAGATAAACGACTCGACGGGCGCCGACAAGCTGCTGGCGCGCCTCAACGAACTGACGAAGAACGACCTGAACGTGATTGTCGTGAACTTCATCGACATGCTGTCGCACGCAAGAACCGAATCGAAGATGGTGCGCGAGCTTGCCAACAACGAGTCGGCGTATCGTTCGATAACGCTCTCGTGGTTCCGCCATTCGGTTATGGCAGACTTGCTCAACGCGCTCTCGCAGATCGACTGCAAGATTATCATCACCACCGACCACGGCAGTATACGTGCGTCGAAGCCGGTGAAGATAGTAGGCGACCGCAACACCAACACTAATCTGCGCTACAAGCTGGGCAAGAACCTCAGCTGCCAGTCGAAGGAAGTGTTCGTGATAAAGAACCCGCACGAGGCGCAGTTGCCTGCGCCGAACATCAGTACATCGTACATGTTCGCCACCGGCAGCACGTTCTTCGCCTACCCCAACAACTACAACTACTACGTGTCGTACTACAAGGACACGTTCCAACACGGCGGCATTTCGCTCGAAGAGATGCTCATACCGCTGATAACATTAAAAGGAAGAAAATAGAAAACCGGCTGCCAACAGCCGATTACATAAAAAGAAAAACTATGGAAATAAGAATCAACTCTCTGGCAGACATCAACGAGGCTGCCAAGACATTTGTCGAGAACATGGGCGACGGCAAGGTGTTCGCCTTCTACGGCAAGATGGGTGCAGGCAAGACTACGTTCGTGAAGGCTGTCTGCGAGTGTCTGGGCGTGGAGGATGTAATCACATCGCCGACGTTCGCCATCGTGAACGAGTATACTTCAGCCACAACCGGCGACGCGATATACCACTTCGACTTCTACCGCATAAAGAAGCTCGAAGAGGTATACGACATGGGCTACGAGGACTACTTCTACGGCGGTTCGCTGTGCTTCCTCGAGTGGCCCGAACTGATAGAGGACCTGCTGCCGGAGGACGCAACGAAGGTTACTATCGAAGAGACCGAGGACGGCGCTCGCGTGGTGAAGTTCTAAACTACTTGAATGCGACGCGATAGGTGCAGCCGTTCTTCCAGTTGCTGCATCCGTAAGCCGTCTTACCTTTAATGATAGTACCCTTGCCGCAAACGGGGCAAGTAGTGCCGATAATGCTGTCGTCTGCCGACGGCTCGCTTGTTGCGGGCTGCGGTGAGGCGGCAGCATTTTTTGTTGATGCAGTCGACGACGTTGCAGCAGACTTTGCTGCAGTTTTCTTCGGCGCAGCAGTCTTTTTCTTTTTCGCCTTCTTCAGATCCTCGTCGGTAGTGATGGTGACACGGCGGTTGCTGTTGTCGCGCAGCACGTCGTAGACAATCTCCGTAACCTGCTGCTTCAGCTCGTTGATGAAGTCGGCAGCCTCGTACTTCTTGTGTTCAATGTCGCGCAGTTTCTTCTCCCAGATGCCAGTAAGCTCGCAACTCTTTAGCAACTCTTCGTGGATGATGTCGATAAGCTCTATGCCAGTAGCCGTAGCGATGAGGTTCTTGCGCTCGCGGCGAATGTAGTGGCGCTTGAAGAGCGTCTCGATGATGCCGGCACGCGAAGACGGACGACCGATGCCGTTCTCCTTCAGCGCAGCACGCAGCGTCTCGTCGTCGACAAACTTGCCGGCGGTCTCCATGGCACGCAGCAGCGTCGCCTCGGTGTAATACTTAGGCGGCGTGGTCCACTTCTCGGTGAGCGTAGGCGTGTGCGCACCGCTCTCGCCCTTTACGAATGTGGGCAGAGTGCGCTCCTCGTCGCGCTTGTCATCGTCATCAGATGACGGTTGTGGGTTGTTGGGTTGAGATGTTGAGATTTGTTGTTGGGTTGCTGTGGGTTGCTGTGCGTATATTGTGCGCCATCCCGGTTCGAGTATCTCCTTTCCGCTCACCTTAAACTCTACATCCTCCACCTTTCCGAGCACGGTAGTGGTAGAGAACTTGCAGTCGGGATAGAACACGGCGATGAAGCGGCGCGCAATGAGGTCGTAGACGTTGCGCTCCATGTCGCTGAGCGCCGACGCAGGCACACCGGTAGGAATGATGGCGTGGTGGTCGGTGACCTTCGACGTGTCGAAAACACGCTTCGACTTTGGCAATTTCTTGCCGGCAAGCGGCTGTATGTACTGCTCGTAGCCACGCATACCTGTGAGTATGCCGGCACACTTCGGGTAGATGTCGTCGCTAAGAAACTGCGTGTCGACACGCGGATAGGTGGTGAGCTTGCGCTCGTAGAGCGACTGTATGAGGTTGAGCGTCGTCTCGGCACTGTAAGAGAACTTACGGTTGCACTCCACCTGCAACGAGGTGAGGTCGAAGAGACGCGGAGGCGCCTCGTTGCCGTTCTTCTTCGAGACGCTCATCACCTCGAACGGCTTGTCGGCGATGGTGGCAAACGCCTGCTCGCCTTCCTCCTTCGTCGTAAACTTGCCCTTTGTGGCTGTGAAGAGCGTATCGCGATAGATAGTGGACAACACCCAATAGGGTTCCGGCTCAAACGAGTCGATCTCCTTCTGACGGTTGACGATAAGCGCGAGTGTAGGCGTCTGTACACGACCGATGCTGAGCACCTGTCGGTTCTGTCCGTACTTGAGAGTGTAAAGACGCGTGGCGTTCATGCCCAAGAGCCAGTCGCCAATGGCACGGCTCAGTCCGGCAACGTACAGCGGCTGATACTCGCTCTGGTCCTTCAGCGAGTTGAAGCCCTCGCGGATAGCCTCGTCGGTCATCGACGATATCCAAAGACGCTTGACGGGACACTTAGCCTGAGCCTTCTGCATCACCCAACGCTGTATCAGCTCACCCTCCTGGCCGGCGTCACCGCAGTTGACGATGCAGTCGGCAGCCTGCATGAGACGCTCGATGACGCTGAACTGGCGCTTGATGCCGTCGTCGTCGATGAGCTTGATGCCGAAGCGCGGCGGAATCATCGGCAACGCCGAGAGACTCCAGTGCTTCCAGTTCTCGGTGTAGTCGTTGGGCTCTTTCAGCGTGCAGAGATGTCCGAAGGTCCACGTCACTTGAAAGCCATTACCCTCCATGTATCCATTGTGAGAGGTGGTGGCACCCAATATGCGGGCTATATCCTTGGCTACGCTTGGTTTCTCGGCTATGCAGACTATCATTTGTTCTTATAAGTTTAAAAATTTAAATTCGGAGTGCAAAGGTACTTAAAAATATTGAGATAGGTGTTTTATGCTTTTCTTTTAGAGAAATTAACTTTTTATTTCGGTTTTACACTATTTATATAAATTATTTGGCTTATCTTTGCACTATGTGTTAAAGTAAAAGCACAAATCACAAAAAAAGCGAGCAACGATTGAACGTAGAATACATAGAGATTATTCGAGAAATAAGTAAAAAATAAGTAAAGAACAACATTAGTATAACCCCAAAAACGGAATTTAAACATGAGCAATAGTATTCATCGTCCGCATGAAAACAATCTCTTGAAAGTATCGGTACTTCTTGGTGACATCGTCATCCTCAACCTGCTTTACTGGCTGTTCTGCAGTTTCATACCATTAGAACATTACGTACAGATAATGCGCCACACAATGGTAGCTGGCAGCATCATCTACTTCGCTTGCACCATGAACAACGGTGTCATACTGCACCACCGCAAAGTGAACAACCACCAGATAGTAATGCGCGTAATGCGCAACGTGTTCGTCTACTCGCTCAGCTGCTTCCTGCTGTTCTCGCTGGGCAAGTTCCCGCATCTGTCGCTGCTACGAATGGGCACCTACTGGATTACCTCGTTCGTATGCATATCCATCTACCGCATCATAGTGAGAAAAATACTGGTGGCATGGCGCCGCAAGCCGGCTAACAAGCGCAACGTGGTGTTCGTGGGCAGCAACAACAACGCACGAGGGATGTACAAGGAGATGACAGAGAACGACGCCTTAGGCTACAACGTGCTGGGCTACTTCGACCATCAGCCCAACGAGATGTTCAAAGACAAATGTCTGTATCTTGGCACGCCACAAGACTTGCCGAAAGTGCTGGATGGACATCATGACATACACGAGCTATACTGCTGTCTGTCGTCAAGATTCAGCGACGAGATTCTGGAAGTGATACGCTACTGCGAGCATAACATGATTCACTTTTACTCGATGCCGAACGTGAGCAACTATCTGCACCACCGCATGCACCTGAACCTGATGGGTGACGTGCCGTACCTGAGTCTCTACAACGAGCCGCTGAGCCAGATGGAGAACCGACTGGTTAAGCGCCTGTTCGACATCCTCGTCTCGCTGACGTTCCTCTGCACGCTCTTCCCCATCATATTAGTTATAGTGACGGCAATCACGAAGATAACCATGCCTGGTCTGATCTTCTTCAGACAGAAGCGCACCGGACTCAACGGCAACGAGTTCTACTGTCTGAAGTTCCGCAGCATGAAGGTGAACAAGGACGCCGACACGCTGCAGGCTACGAAGAACGACCCGAGAAAGACGAAGTGGGGCAACATAATGCGCAAGACGAACATCGACGAGCTTCCGCAGTTCATCAACGTGCTGCTCGGACAGATGAGTATCGTAGGTCCACGTCCGCACATGGTGAAGCACACCGACGACTACTCGAAGCTGATAGACAACTACATGGTGCGCCACTACATAAAGCCCGGCATCACGGGATGGAGTCAGGTGACGGGATTCCGCGGCGAGACCAAGCAACTCTCGCAGATGGAAGGACGCGTAGAGGGCGACATCTGGTATCTGGAGCACTGGAGCATCTGGCTCGACATATATATAATGTATAAGACCTTGGCAAACGTGATAGTAGGCGACAAGCAGGCTTTTTAACACACTGACATACAGAAGGCGTACCCATTGAGGGTGCGCCTTTTTTTGTTCGGCGTAACGAAATTGTAACACGTTAGTAGTATGTGTGAATACAATTATATATAACTTTGCAACCAGAACAAAGATATAGCAGTTATGAAACAGAATCAAAGAATTCTTGTGGTGGACGACGAGCAGGACTTGCTCGAAATCCTTAAGTTCAATCTCGAAACGGAAGGCTACGAGGTGCAGACAGCGACGTCGGCTGAAGAGGCGCAGACGCTCGACATAGCATCGTTCGACCTGCTGCTGCTCGACGTGATGATGGGCGGCATGTCGGGATTTGCCTTGGCTCGCTTGCTGAAAGCCAACCCGAAGACAGCCAGTGTGCCTATCATCTTCCTCACCGCACGCGACACGGAGAACGACACCGTGACGGGATTTAACCTCGGTGCGGACGACTATATATCGAAGCCGTTCTCGCTGCGAGAAGTGATGGTGCGTGTGCGTGCAGTGCTGCGCCGTACGGCAATTGACAACGGCGAGGAGGAACCGCACCTCATTACATACCAGGGCATCGTGATGAACCTCGACAAGAAGACCGTAACCATCGACGGCGAGGAGATAGCGTTCACGAAGACGGAGTTCGAACTGCTGCACCTGCTGCTCGACGAGCGAGGACGCGTGTTCTCTCGCCAGGAGCTTATCGACCGCGTGTGGCCGAAGGATGTGCTTGTGCTCGACCGCACGGTGGACGTAAACATCACACGTCTGCGCAAGAAGATAGGACGTTTTGCGAAGTGCATCGTCACACGCCTCGGTTTCGGCTACTACTTCGACGCTTAGGAGGATGGGTGTAAAACTACAAAACATTGGCTAAATAGAATAGCAAGCAATTAGAATCGTAGGAGGGGGCAAAACTCGCAAGCGACACGCCCCGAAGGGGCAGCACCACATAGCCCAGGGCAGCGCCCTGGGTTAAAAGACGCACACGACCCATACGCCCTGCAAGGGCAAAAGCCTAATTATTAAGGTGTTGCCCTTCTTGCTCTGGCAAGCGGCAAAGCCGAGTCCAGGGCGCATTGTTTATTATATACACCATTATACCCAGGGCGCTGCCCTGGGCTATGTGATGTTGGGCTTTCAGCCCGCGTTAATTGAGTTTTGACACACCCCCATTTATTTCATAGGTTTGACACGCTCTCCACGCAGCCTTCTACATCGGGCAGCGGACGCAATCTGATCGGACGGCGAACGCAATCTGATCGGACGGCGGACGGAATCTGATCGGGCGGCGTTCGGAATCCGATCGGACGGCGAACGGGATCCGATCGGACGGCGGACGGAGCACAAGACCAAAACCTGATAGTTAACATTATATTCTGACTTCTCAAACATTACTAATTATGAAAATATCTGTCGGCAAAAAACTATACTTCAGCATTCTCTCGGTGTTCCTTGTGTTCGCCGTGGCGTTCATCGTGTTCCAGCAAGACCGCGAGAAGCAGTTCAAGATTGACACGCTCAACCTAAAGCTGCAAGACTACAACTCGCGCATGGAGGAATATCTGCGACTCTTCCCCGACTTCTCGGAGGAGGCGCTCGACCGCTATGTGCATACCCACTACATACCGAACATACGCGTGACGCTGATACGCAACGACGGCAAGGTGCTCTACGACAGCAAGCTGAAGGACTACTCGAACATAGCCAACCACGCCACACGACCGGAGATTGCGGCAGCACTGAAGCACGGCGCCGGTTCGACCGTCGACCGCAACAGCCAGACCGTGCGCGGCGACTTCTTCTACTCGGCAACCTACTTCCCGAAACAGCAGCTCATCATACGTTCCGCACTGCCCTACACGAGCGACCTTGTACAGTCGCTGCAGGCTGACCAACACTATATATGGTTCGCCGTGGGCGCCATAATGCTGCTCACCGTCATACTCTACCGCTTCATCGAGCGACTGAGCGACAACATCACGAAGCTGCGCACGTTCGCCTCAAGAGCCGACCACAACGAGTCGCTCGAAACCGAAGACCTCGCCGTGTTCCCCAACGACGAACTGGGCGAGATTGCCGAGCGTATCATCAAGATATACAAGCGTCTGCAGACCACACGCCGAGAGCAGGACGTGCTGAAACGACAACTGACGCAGAACATTGCGCACGAACTGAAGACGCCGGTGGCAAGTATTCAGGGATACCTTGAAACTATACTCGAAAACCCGAATATCAACGACGCCACACGCGAGCAGTTCCTGCAGCGTAGCTATGCGCAGAGCCAGCGTCTGACATCGCTGCTGCAGGACATCTCGACGCTCAACCGCATGGACGACGCGCCGGAGATGATGAGCGAAGAGAACGTGAACATATCTGAGATTGTATCGAACATACAGAAGGAGACGGCGCTGCAGTTGCAGAGGAAGGAGATGACGTTCTGCAACCACTTGCAGCCGAACATCGTGGTGCGCGGCAGCACAAGTCTGCTATACAGCGTGTTCCGCAACCTTACGGACAACGCCATAGCCTATGCCGGTGTGGGCACAACGATAACCATCAACGCCGAACTCAGCTCGAACGAACTGTTCGACGACCACCGCAAGTGGCACTTCACCTTCTCGGACAACGGCGTGGGCGTGCCGTCGGAGCATCTGCCGCGCATCTTCGAACGCTTCTACCGCGTAGACAAGGGCCGCTCAAGAAAGATGGGAGGCACCGGACTCGGACTCGCCATCGTGAAGAACGCCGTTCTGCTGCACGGCGGCACAATAAGCGCACGCAACAACGAGCATGGCGGTCTGTGCTTCGAGTTCACACTCAGAGCCTGACAACGTAGCGGAGGTCTCCGGCCTCCGCAGCAACAAGTACGACGCTATTGTCTATCAGATTGCTGCGGAGGCCGGAGACCTCCGCTACGGTTTTGCAGCCGCTCTTTTGTATTAATCAACCTAAATAATCAAAATAACCCCGCAAACATGCGCTCATTTTGCTAAAAAGTCGTAACTTTGCAAACAACAAAATGTTTTTTCATCCAAAACAATATACAAGCAGTATGATTCTATTTTTCATGACTCCAAGCAAGAGCGTGATCGCTACAGCAGCTGATCACCAGCTCTCACAAGACGAGATCAATGAACTGTGTTGGCTTTACGGCGGTGCCACTCTCATCGAGGGTGAGACTGTCGAGGGCTTCTTTGTGGGTCCACGCCGCGAAATGATTACTCCATGGAGTACGAATGCCGTAGAGATAACTCAGAACATGAGCCTCCACGGCATTTCGCGTATTGAGGAGTACTTCCCCGTAAGCTCTAAAGATGCAGAGCACGACCCGATGTTGCAGCGCATGTACGAGGGTCTTAACCAGGACATCTTCACAGTGAACCACGAGCCGGAACCTATCAAGCGCGTGGAGAACATAGAAGAATACAACGAGCAGGAAGGTCTGGCGCTCTCAGCCGAGGAGATTGAGTATCTGCACAAGATTGAGAAGGAACTTGGTCGCCCACTGACAGACTCAGAGATTTTCGGTTTCGCACAGATCAACTCTGAGCACTGCCGCCATAAGATATTCGGCGGTACGTTCATCATCGACGGCAAGGAGATGGAGTCGTCACTGTTCGCTATGATCAAGCAGACAACAAAGGAGAACCCCAACAAGATTCTCTCTGCATACAAAGACAATGTGGCTTTCGCGCAGGGTCCGGTTGTGGAGCAGTTCGCACCGCACGACCAGTCGACATCCGACTACTTCCAGGTGAAGGACATCGAGAGCGTCATCTCGCTGAAGGCAGAGACACACAACTTCCCGACAACCGTAGAGCCGTTCAACGGCGCAGCTACCGGCACCGGCGGCGAGATTCGCGACCGTATGGGTGGTGGCGTCGGCTCATGGCCTATCGCCGGAACAGCCGTGTACATGACTGCTTACCCACGTCTTAAGGACGACGATAACCTCACACGCGACTGGGAGGACATCATGCCCGTACGCAAGTGGCTGTATCAGACACCAGAGCAGATTCTCATCAAGGCATCTAACGGTGCGTCTGACTTCGGCAACAAGTTCGGACAGCCGCTCATCACCGGTTCGGTGCTCACCTTCGAGCATCAGGAAGGCGCCGAGAAGTACGCTTACGACAAGGTTATCATGCTCGCAGGCGGCGTAGGCTACGGCACAAAGCGCGACTGTCTGAAGAAGGAGCCGCAGAAGGGCAACAAGGTTGTCGTTGTAGGCGGCGACAACTACCGCATCGGCTTGGGCGGTGGCTCTGTATCTTCTGTTGATACTGGTCGCTACAGCAACGGCATCGAGCTGAACGCCGTTCAGCGTGCCAACCCGGAGATGCAGAAGCGTGCATACAACCTCGTTCGCGCTCTGTGCGAGGAGGATGTGAACCCTGTAGTTTCTATCCACGACCACGGTTCGGCAGGACACCTCAACTGTCTCTCTGAGCTTGTTGAGGAGTGCGGCGGCGAAATCGACATGACTAAGCTGCCTATCGGCGACAAGACACTTTCTTCGAAGGAAATCATCGCCAACGAGAGTCAGGAGCGCATGGGCTTGCTCATCGACGAGAAGCACATCGACCACGTACGTCGCATCGCAGAGCGCGAGCGTGCTCCGCTGTACGTTGTAGGCGAGACAACCGGCGACGCTCACTTCTCGTTCAAGCAGGGCGACGGCGTGAAGCCTTTCGACCTCGACGTGGCTCAGATGTTCGGTCACTCGCCGAAGACTATCATGCGCGACGAGACCGTAGAGCGCCACTATCGCGACGCTGAATATACACACGAAGAGACTTCGGAGAACGGCAAGGACGACGTTCTCGACAAATACGTAAGCCACGTGCTGCAGCTTGAGGCTGTGGCTTGCAAGGACTGGTTGACAAACAAGGTAGACCGCTCCGTAACTGGTAAGATTGCACGCCAGCAGTGCCAGGGACAGATTCAGTTGCCGCTCTCAGACTGCGGCGTCGTAGCTCTCGACTACCGCGGCAAGAAGGGCATCGCTACAGCTCTCGGACACGCTCCGCAGGCTGGTCTGGCTTCGCCTGAGGCAGGCTCTGTGCTCTCTGTAGCAGAAGCGCTCACAAACATCGTTTGGGCACCGCTTGCAGACGGTCTGAACAGCCTCTCGCTCTCAGCCAACTGGATGTGGCCCTGCCGCTCGCAGAAGGGCGAAGACGCTCGTCTGTACAGCGCCGTTAAGGCTCTCAGCGAGTTCTGCTTGGCTCTGAAGGTGAACGTGCCGACCGGTAAGGACTCGCTGTCGCTCAGCCAGCAGTATCCGAACGGCGAGAAGATCATCTCTCCGGGTACAGTAATCGTGAGCGCAGGCGGCGAAGTATCAGACATCCGCAAGGTTGTTTCGCCGGTACTCGTAAACGACAAGAACTCATCTCTCTACCATATCGACTTCTCGTTCGACGAGCAGCGTCTCGGCGGTAGCGCATTCGCACAGAGCCTCGGCTTCGTAGGCGACGACGTTCCGACAGTGAAGAACCCGGAGTACTTCGCCGACTGCTTCAACGCAGTTCAGGAGATGATAGAGAAGGGCTGGATCATGGCTGGTCACGATATCTCTGCAGGCGGTCTTATCACTACATTGCTCGAGATGTGCTTCGCTAACACAGAAGGCGGTATGCACGTAAACCTCCACAGTCTCGCTGGCAACGACATCATCAAGATGCTGCTTGCTGAGAACCCGGGCGTTGTCGTTCAGGTTTCAGACAAGTACAAGGAGGAGTTCAAGGAGTACATGGAGGAGAACGGCATCGGCTACGCAAAGATTGGCTACCCCACTCCGACAGAACGCACTATCGTCATCAAGAAGGACGAGTACACACATACATTCGACATCGACACACTGCGCGACACATGGTACAAGACATCGTATCTGCTCGACCGCGACCAGAGCTTCAACGGCTGTGCAGCAAAGCGCCGCGACAACTACAAGAAGCAGCCTGTTGAGATGCAGTTCCACCCGTCGTTCAAGGGCTCGCTCGAGAGCTATGGCATCTCTGCCGACCGCCGCACAGCGTCTGGCATCAAGGCTGCCATCATCCGCGAGAAGGGTACTAACGGCGAACGCGAGATGGCTTACTCGCTCTACCTCGCTGGCTTCGACGTGAAGGACGTTATGATGACCGACCTCATCACCGGTCGCGAGACACTCGAGGACGTGAACATGATTGTCTTCTGCGGTGGCTTCTCCAACTCAGACGTTCTCGGTTCGGCTAAGGGCTGGGCAGGTGCATTCCTCTACAACCCGAAGGCTAAGGAGGCGCTCGACAAGTTCTACGCTCGCAAGGACACTCTCTCGCTCGGTATCTGCAACGGTTGCCAGCTCATGGTTGAGCTCAACCTCATCAACCCCGACCACGAGAAGCGCACACGAATGTTGCACAACGACTCGCACAAGTTCGAGAGCAACTTCCTCGGCGTCGAGATTCCGCAGAACAATAGCGTTATGTTCTCATCGCTCAGCGGCGACAAGCTCGGCATCTGGGTGGCTCACGGCGAGGGCAAGTTCTCACTGCCTGAGTCGGAGGACAAGTACAACGTGGTAGCTCGCTACAACTACGCTGAATATCCGGGCAACCCGAACGGTTCTGACTACAACGTAGCTGGTATCTGCTCGGCTGACGGACGCCACTTGGCTATGATGCCTCACCTGGAGCGCGCCATCTTCCCGTGGCAGAACGCTTGGTACCCGGCTGACCGCCGTCAGGACGACGTTACTCCGTGGATTGAGGCGTTCGTAAACGCTCGCCAGTGGATTGAGAAGCAGTAAGGATACTCTTCAACTCTATAACGTTTCGCTACGGCGAAACAAATAAAAAACTCCCGCAGGATTCTCGTAATTCTGTGGGAGTTTGCTTTGTATTGTCTTCGATTTGCACTATCTTTGCACATGACATTTTAAACAATAATATGCAGAACTTTTACATATCAGCATTCCGCGTGTTCTTCAAGATAGGACTCTTCACGCTCGGCGGTGGCTATGCCATGATTCCGCAGATAGAGGCTGAGGTGGTAGACAAGCACAAGTGGATGACACGCGAGGAGTTTCTCGACCTTATAGCTGTGGCGCAGTCGTGCCCCGGTGCTTTGGCTGTGAACATGAGCGTGTTCATCGGCTACCGTCTGCGCAAACTTCGCGGTGCTGTCTGCACTACGCTCGGCGTTTCGCTGCCCTCGTTCCTCATAATCCTGCTCATCGCGATGTTCTTCCACAAGTTCCAGGACAACGCCGTAGTTGCATCAGCATTCAACGGCATTCGCCCGGCGGTGGTGGCTCTGATTGCTGCCCCAGTGTTCACACTGGCTAAGTCGGCACGCATCGGACTCACCAACTGCTGGATTCCCGTTGCAAGCGCATTGCTGATATGGCTCGTAGGCGTAAACCCGATCTACGTGCTCGTTGTGGCAGGAATGTGCGGGTATCTCTACGGACTTCTCATCAAACCTACAGAATAACATGATATTTCTCCAGCTATTTTTTACGTTCTTCCAGATTGGACTCTTCGGATTCGGTGGCGGCTACGGTATGCTGTCGCTGATACAAAACCAGACGGTGTACAACCATGCTTGGCTCACATCGGCTGAGTTCACAAACATCGTGGCGATAAGTCAGATGACGCCCGGTCCGATTGGCATCAACGCAGCCACATACTGCGGCTACACCGCCGTACACAATGCCGGCATGGGCGAATGGCTCTCGATATTGGGCAGCGCTACGGCAACGCTTGCGCTCGTTCTGCCGTCGTTCATACTGATGATTCTCATCTGCCGTGTGTTCATGAAGTATATGAATACGCCTACCGTGCAGAACGTGATGTCGGGTCTGCGCCCCGCCGTGGTGGGCCTCATCGCCGCAGCCGCACTTCTGCTGATGACGCCCGAGAACTTCTCGTCGCCGAAGATCAGTCCGTGGAACTTCTGGGTGAGCATCGCCATCTTCGCTGCCACATTCGTAGGCACAAAGTTCGTAAAGGTAAACCCTATAAGGATGATATGTTGGGCAGCGTTCGCAGGAATAATGCTGCTGTATTAACTATAAATTAATAAAAAACGTGATGGAGCGCTGCAAACAGCGCTCCATCACGTTTTTTATTAATATTCCGCTTCATTCGCCAAGTGCCACGTTGTGAGATACGAAGCACGGGTGATGTCGGTCAGTTTCGGATAATTGATGGTCTGTGCCTCATCCGATGGGAAGTTGTAGTTGGGCTGTCCGCCGGTGTGATACCACACGATAGGCACACCCTTCAAGTGGAACGACTGCTGGTCGCTGCCGCCGACGGGGTTGTCCCAAGCACGATAGTCGGGGTCGAAGCAGAAGTTGTGCTTCGCCATATCCGCCTTGAGCCACTCGCCAATCTTCGGATGCGAAGCCGTGAAGAAGTACATCAAATAGCGACTGTCCGTGCCGCTGCCCACCATGTCGAAGTTCAGGTAACCCTTCACTTTTTGCATATCCTTGTAGGCATCGGTGAAGTAGCGCGAACCGAGCAGTCCGAACTCCTCACCGTCCCAGAATGCGAACACTATAGTGCGCTCCGGCGTTGCACCACTCGCCACGAAAGCCTTCATAATCTGCAGCACGGCAGCCACACCCGACGCGTTGTCGTCGGCACCGTTGTAAATCTTGTCGCCTTCGATGTCGTTGTACACGCCTTCATGGTCGAGATGCGCACCCACAACAACCATTTCGTCAGTCTTCTTGCCCGGCAGCACCGCGAGAACATTGCTCAGATACATAGTGCGGTGCACCTGCTTCTTTATCTCAGCGACAGAATCTGCCTCAACGAAGTAGCGTACGCCACGCTTCAGCTTCTGCACAGCGCAAGCCTCGAAAGGCTGTTCGTACGAGTCGCCGAGGAAAGGTTTCAAGCCTGCCTGTCGAATCTGTGAGATGATATACTGCTTTGCAATGCGCGAACCGCGCTCGCCTGCACGGCGTCCCTCCAAGAGGTCGTCGGCGAGGAAATAGACATGCGCACGAGCCGCATCTTCGGTGATTGAACGCAAGCCTGCATCACACTGTGCAGCCAGCTGTTTCTCCACTTTCGCCGACTTCTTCTGTGCGGCTTCAATAGTAGTCGCGCCGCTAAGAACGATAGCAGCCGACAACAATAGTTTATTAATCATATTCAAAGTATTATATCGTTAGTCAGTAATAAAGTTTAAACCAATGCAAAAGTAACGAAAAAACATAAGAATACCTCATCAAGAGTGGATAATTTATGGATTATTTGTTGTAACTTTGCACGTAAATAGGAAACATTATTTTAACATAATAACATACAAAGAATTATGGCAAAGAAAGCTTTATTGATGATCCTCGACGGATGGGGCATCGGCAAACATGGCAAAGGTGACGTTATCTACAACACACCGACTCCGTATCTCGACTACCTTACAGCAGTGAGCGCACACTCACAGCTCCTCGCATGCGGCGAAGACGTAGGTCTGCCGGAGGGTCAGATGGGTAACTCTGAGGTTGGCCACTTGAATATCGGCGCTGGCCGTATCGTTTACCAGGACCTCGTTAAGATTAACCGTGCTTGCAAGGACGGCTCTATCCTCAAGAACAAGGAGATCGTTAAGGCTTACAGCTACGCTAAGGAGAACGGCAAGAAGCTCCACCTCATGGGCCTCACCTCTACCGGCGGCGTACACTCTTCACTCAACCACCTCTTCAAGTTCATCGAAATCGGCAAGGAGTACGGCTTGAACGACGTATACGTACACTGCTTCATGGACGGCCGCGACACCGACCCGAAGTCTGGCAAGGGCTTCATCGAGCAGGTTCAGGAGTGCTGCGACAAGAACGGTGCGCACATCGCAAGCATCGTAGGCCGCTTCTATGCAATGGACCGCGACAAGCGTTGGGAGCGCGTCAAGGAGGCTTACGACCTGCTCGTTGAGGGCAAGGGCAAGCAGTCTGATGACATGGTGAAGGCAATGCAGGAGAGCTACGACGAGGGCGTAACCGACGAGTTCGTTCTTCCTATCAACAACTCTACCGTTAACGGCAAGATAGAGGAAGGCGACGTTGTAATCTTCATCAACTACCGCAACGACCGTGCTAAGGAGCTCACAGAGGTGCTCACACAGAAGGAGCACGAGGAAGCTGGTATGCACACTATTAAGGGTCTGCAGTACTTCTGCATGACTCCGTACGACGCATCGTTCACCGGCGTTAACATCCTCTTCCCGAAGGAGAACGTAGCAAACACTCTCGGCGAGTATCTCTCTGCTCAGGGCAAGCGTCAGCTCCACACAGCCGAGACAGAGAAGTACGCTCACGTAACATTCTTCTTCAACGGTGGCCGCGAGACTCCGTACGAGGGCGAGGACCGCATCCTTGTTCCGTCGCCGAAGGTTGCTACATACGACCTGAAGCCGGAGATGAGCGCATACGAGGTGAAGGATAAGCTGGTTGGCGCTATCAACACTCAGGAGTACGACTTCATCGTTGTAAACTTCGCTAACGGCGACATGGTAGGTCACACCGGTATTTACAACGCTATCGCAAAGGCAGTTCACGCTATCGACAACTGCGTTAAAGACGTAGTAGAGACAGCTAAGGCTAACGACTACGAGGTTATCATCATCGCCGACCACGGCAACGCTGACAACGCTATCAACGAGGACGAGACTCCTAACACAGCTCACTCGCTCAACCCGGTTCCGTTCATCTACGTAACCAACAACAACTCTGCTACCGTTAAGGACGGACGCCTCGCTGACGTAGCTCCTTCTATCCTCCACATCATGGGTCTGGAGAAGCCGGAGGAGATGACTGGCGAGAACCTTATCTGCGACTAATCTGAAGATAGTTGAAAGTTCAGAATTGAGAGTTGAAAGGTATGATTAGTTTTTCTGATTTTATTTTGATTTAGGATTGGAACTAATTCACAGCCTACAACTAACAAATAACGCAAAACGCGCGCAACTTAATGGTTGCGCGCGTTTTTTTTATTACGTATACGATTAACAAAAAAATCCACCATATCTTCCAGCATCAACGTAACGCTCACGATATGAGTATAATAAAGGCTGGAAGATATTCTTGAAAACCGAATATCTTCCAGCCTATCTTCCAGCCTTAAGCAATCAGAACTTCTTTCCAAACGCGATGCTTAAGAATGTCTTTATGAGCACGGTGAAGTCGAACCAAAGCGACTGGTGCTCAAGATAATAAAGGTCGAGCTCGAGGCGACGCAACATCTTCTCTATGGTGTCGGTGTAGCCGTTGTAGAGCGTTGCGTAGGAGGTGACACCGGGGCGGATAGCATAGAGCTGCTCATAGCGCGGGTCGCGCTCCATAATCTGGTCGATGTAGAATTTGCGTTCGGGACGATAACCGATGAACGCCATATCGCCTCGCACCACATTCCACAACTGCGGCAGCTCATCGAGATGATGGGCACGCAAGAACCGACCCACACGCGTGAGGCGCGGGTCGTTCAAAGCTCCTTCGAGCAACAACTGCGGTCCGTCTTTCTCGGCGTCGCGCGTCATGCTGCGGAACTTATATATGTAGAATGGCTTGCCGTGCAACCCTATGCGCTCCTGCCGAAATATAGTTGGCGCACCGTCTTCGAGCCAAATGGCAACGATGCATATCAAAAATAACGGCGCAAAGACAACGAGGCACACAGCAGCTATTATGAAGTCGAGAACTCTTTTCATCTGTTATGTCTACGTATGCGATAGTCCGAAAAACCATGAAAACGTTTTCATGCGCATCATATTATATAGTATGATATTACGAATTTGCCGGACATCTTTGCAAAGGTACTCCGAAAATTGCAGAATAGAGAATTATATGCAGAGTATTTCACGTTGTGAAACACTTGTTAACTATTCAAGTTGATACAAAGGAGAGAAAGGAATAGAAAAAGGGCATATAATAAAGGAGGGTGTGTCAAAACTCCCGATATAAATAACAAAAAACTCGTTGTACGTTC
>ERZ791902.609-NODE-609-length-24312-cov-5.414272_pt1 | contig 24312 bp, 16 predicted proteins | sample MGYA00510149_ERZ791902 | MGnify/ENA primary metagenome ERZ791902 (study PRJEB30046, sample SAMN00792060) | human gut metagenome | study: EMG produced TPA metagenomics assembly of the A metagenome-wide association study of gut microbiota in type 2...
TTAAAATCCCTTGGCCAGTAATGGCTGTGCGGGTTCGAGTCCCGCTCGCGGCACACTCCTTTTAAATTTTTCATGATGAAAAAGTTTGCTTACATCCTCTTATTATTAGCGACTGTTGTACTTGCCTCTTGTGGTGCAGGTAGTGGTCGTTTCAAGTTTGAAGGCAAATTTCTCAACATGAACCAAGGTGAATTTTATGTTTATAGCCCTGAGGGTGGCATCCATGGCATGGACACCATCAAGGTGGAAGGTGGTCGCTTCACATACGAATGCGAATGCAAGGATCCTTTTACGTTGGTCGTAGTCTTCCCTAACTTCTCTGAGCAACCTATCTTTGCTGAGTCAGGCGCATCCGTTGACATCAAGGCTGATGCCTCTCACCTGAAAGAACTTTCGGTCAAGGGAACGAAAGCCAATGAACTGATGAACTCATTCCGTGAGAACATCCTCAATGTTTCTCCACCTGAGGAGAAAGCCAAGGCTGAGCAATTCATCAAGGATCACCCACAGTCTATCGTCAGCATCTATCTCACCCGAAAGTACTTCATCAGCAACCCACAGCCAGACTTCAAGAAGGCATACGCCTTAACTGAGACTATGGCGAAGGAGCAGCCGAAAAATGGAGAGCTTCAGAAGATGCTACAGCAGTTGAAAGGACTCAAAGACGTGGGAGTAGGCTCCAGATTGCCATCCTTCACCGCATACGACACCAAGGGCAAGCTCATATCCAGTGCCGAACTGAGCAGTGCGCCAGTGGCAGTCATCAACACCTGGGCTACCTACAGTTTCGATAGCCAAGACCTTCAAAGGGAGTTGAAGAAGCGCATGAGGGCATCGCAAGGCAAACTCAAGGTGATGAGCATCTGCCTCGACCCTAGCAAAGCCGACTGCAAGAGAAGTCTCGACAGAGACTCTATCTCTTGGTCCAACATCTGCACCGGCGACATGCTGGAAGACAAGACCTTGCAGAAACTAGGAATGACCTCCGTGCCAGATGTCATCGTCTTGCAAAATGGCAAGATCGTAGCTCGTGGCTTGAAACGACAAGAACTGTACGACAAGCTCGACCAACTGCTGAAATAAAAGCAGCACCAATAGGAAATCAAGTCCCTTGCCTCTTGACGAGGGCGACAACATATATTATTAACAACATCTAATTTCAAATATATGCAGGAAACTCTATTCCTGCAGGAAAGGAATGAAATGCTAGTCAAAACTTTTTGCGCCGCAGTCAACGGATTGGACGTGACTACGGTTACCGTGGAGGTAAGCCTCACACGTGGAGTCCAATATCATCTTACAGGTCTTGGCGACGAGGCTGTAAGAGAGAGTCGTAACCGCATTGCCGCAGCCTTGCAGTACAGCGGTTTCAAGTTTCCTATCGCCGACATCACCATCAATCTTGCTCCTGCCGACCTCCGCAAGGAAGGCAGCAGTTTCGACTTACCCCTTGCCATCGGCATCTTGGGAGCCAACGAGAACATCCCCGACACGCACCTCAAGGAATTTATGCTGGTAGGCGAGTTGAGTCTAGACGGCACGCTGCAACCCATCAAGGGAGCACTGCCTATTGCCATTCGAGCCAGGGCAGAGCACTTCAAGGGATTGATTGTGCCGATGCAAAACGCCCGTGAGGCGGCCGTGGTCAACAACCTCGAAGTCTATGGTATGAACAGCTTGTTTGATGTCATACAATTTATGAGTGACAAACAAGCTTTCGAGCCTACCATTGTTGATACTCGCAAGGAGTTTTATGAGAATCAGACGCATTGCGACCTCGACTATGCCGATGTACGTGGTCAGCAGAATGTGAAGCGAGCCTTGGAAGTGGCAGCGGCTGGTGGTCACAACCTCATCATGGTGGGACCTCCCGGCTCAGGCAAGTCCATGATGGCGAAGCGTCTGCCTTCCATCCTACCTCCCCTCACCCTATCAGAGAGTCTGGAGACAACACAGATACATTCCATCGCAGGCAAACTAGGCAAGAATGTATCACTCATCTCCCAACGTCCTTTCCGTGCTCCTCACCACACCATCTCACAAGTGGCTTTGGTAGGTGGTGGCAGCAATCCACAACCTGGCGAAATCTCGCTTGCGCACAATGGCGTGCTCTTCTGCGATGAGTTACCGGAGTTCAACAAGACCACGCTCGAAGTATTGCGACAGCCGCTCGAAGACCGCCACATCACCATCAGTCGCTCGAAATATTCCACCGACTACCCTTGCAGTTTCATGTTTGTGGCAAGCATGAACCCTTGTCCTTGCGGTTACTATGGCGACCCTACGCATCATTGCGTCTGTACCCCAGGTCAGATACAACGATACATGAACAAGATTTCGGGTCCATTGCTCGACCGCATCGACATCCAGTGCGAGATTACGCCCGTCCCATTCAAGGACATCTCCAAGACAGCCCCTGGCGAACCGAGTGCCAACATTCGTGAGCGTGTCATCAAGGCACGAGAGATACAAGCCGAGCGGTACAAGGACTACAAGGGCATCCACTGCAATGCCCAGATGAGCGAGCGCATGATTCATCTCTTCGCCGAACCCGACGAGGCTGGCATGGATATGCTTCGCATGGCGATGGAGCGTCTCTCCCTCTCCGCCCGTGCCTACAGTCGCATTCTGAAGGTCGCCCGCACCATCGCCGACTTGGCAGGCTGCGAGCACGTAGAACCCATGCACCTTGCCGAAGCCATCGGTTATCGCACATTGGACAGAGGCGATTGGGCGGAGAGAGGGCATATCTAAGGGGAAATAAATGACTTTGAGGTAGCTATATTTTTAGCACCTCAAAGCCTTAGACAAGTAAGAATAGCAATAAATTTCTACAGTCCAACTAGTTACAATGGCTTTCAGTTGTCAAACATTAATTGACAACTGAAAACTGAGGCTAGCATTACCTCCCGACAGAGAGACTTTCCCTGTGAGCCATCTATGAAGTAGTAGAACTTTTTATCACCTCTAGGTCTTGTACATAACAAAAAGTATTAAGTACTTAAAATAGAGCTAATTAAGCTAGTTTTCAGTTGTTAAGTATTGCTTAACAACTAAAATTCAATATCTGCAGAGTTGGGATACACGAAAGCTTTTTCCTAGCAACAAAAGCCGCCACATGCGACAACCAACTTGCACACGCCCTAGTGCAAAACCTGCAGAAGCCTACTGCATACCATAAAATACAACTTATATTTAGCTGTGCCTAACTTATATTCCATGAAATCTAACTTGGATTTTATGGAATATAAGTTAGGCATTATAGTATGCAGTAGGCTTCTGCAGGTTTTGCACTAGGGCGTTGATGGTTTTGTGCTAGGGGGAAGAAAGGTTTATGCCTAGGAGTGTTAGCTTACAATACTAGAGATAACAGCATCACCTTATTCATCAGAGAATCCACCTTTCATCTGAAAAAATGTAAGCAAAAGAAACATTCTTTGCAAGAAATCAGCAAATAATTTACATAAAATTTGCATGTTTCCCCAAAAACTTTGCCCCACTTTTTTATTGAGTCTATTCCATCAACAGCCCACCACTCCCATAATTACGATTAATCCAAATATCGAAGAACTGCTCATTGAGGGAATACTTACCATGCAACTTAGTGACGATGCCATTGGCTACGAGTTGCTTGGCAGCATACTGATTGGCACTAGCTGACGCCAGGCTATGCTTCTTGATAAAGGCTGAAGAGGTAATTTTCTCCACCTCACCCTCCCTGGCTATAGCATAGAGAAGAGGTTTCTGCTTCTCCGGAATATTAGCGAGCATCTCCTCAAACAAAGGTTCCTTGGAATCTATGATGTTGTTGATCGCCTGAATCACCAATCCTTGATTACAGTCTTCCCCCTCATCCGTAATGGCAAACACCTCATTGAACGTCTTCTGCATTCCATAAGTGTTTCCACGGAAAAGATGATAAACCTTATTGATTATGGAAGAATCTATCTTCCTGCAATACTTACGCATCCAAGAAGTGACAAAATCCACATATATACTCTCTTCTATAGGTTTAAGTTCCAAGATGTCAGCACTATTGTAGAAAGGATGTGCCGCAGAAAGAAACATCTCTTGCATGATATGATACTCGCTACCAGCAAAGACAAACTGGCAATTGGAGAGACTTTGCACATGAGTACGGAGCAAGGCCTCAACATTCTTCTCTGGGTATTTGGCGATTTGCTGGAACTCATCGATGGTCACAATGCAAGGTTTGTCGGCATGTTCGAGATAAAAAAAGATTTCTTCCAAGGTAAGTTCAGGTCTGACAATATCACCTAAACTCAAGTCGAAAGTTGGCGTATTGGAAATTGGATCGAAGCCGAATTGCCCACTGATAGACTTCAGTGTATGGATAAAAGCCATCAACATTTTCTTGCTCTTCGGCATCACCGTCTCATAAATCTTTCTTCCCAAGAGATAGGTAAACTCTTGCAAGCTCGTGGTATGCAAGATGTCGATGAAGAAAGTATAGTATTCCTCATCGCCCATTCGATAGTCATAACAATGGCGTATTAATCCCGTCTTACCCATTCTTCGTGGGGAAATCAAGACGAGGTTATTGCCATTGGTGATAATTTTCTCTATCTTCTCAGACTCAGCCTTACGGTCACAGAAGTACTCAGGCTCTATCTTGCCGATTACAATAAAAGGGTTCTTGATTCTTGCCATATTCCTATATATGATACGTTTGCGGTGGCAAAGATACGACTTTTATCACAATTATACAAATTCTATTATAGAAATCCTATAAAAATATCATCTAAACAAGGATTCTTCTGCATGAAAAGCCTCACGCAGTATCCCTTGTTCCTTCTCTCTACCGATAATCTGTGACATACTCGTATCTCTTTAGCTTGATGATTTTGGCTGCAAGTGTCTTTTTTCACCCACTTGCAGCCAAAACTCTAATGATTCGAGCATCTTTCCGCTCTCTACGATAGTGGTCAAAACCACGAGTCCTTCTTCACGACATAATATCTTGTAGGGAATGCCACAGCGAAAATCAAGGCAAAAATCAATACGGCAACGATTCCGATAAGGATATAAGCTATCACAACGCAAATCAGGTAAATAGCAACAATGCTGAACAACGAATAAGCCATCATCCATAGTGCCGTCTTCCTACCATACTGCTTTTTGTCTTTCCTGTATTTATACCAAAGAGTGAGGCTAGGCATTGCTGCCGTGAGGATGATACCAAGCATAGCCAAAAGAATCTGCCAAGTACTTTCAGAATCCACCACTGATGCTGCATATCCAAATACCAAAGTTGACAACACCGTTCCTAATGCTGCAAGCACAGGAGCTATCAGCAACTTGTTGAATCGCTTGTCAGATATCACATCCCCCTCACATCTCTTATTAAACCAACGTGCCAAAGCCTTGTACTTGAATACATAGAAGAACGTGAAAACAACGGCTATCAAACCTAAGACACCTCCCAACAGTCCCAAAATGAACAGAGCTATCATAAGGGGTGCTCCTCCATCTTCAAATTTTTCACTTAGCTCGTCGGCAACAGCTTCGGAAACCGCCTGGGCGGAATCCTTTTTGCTGGAGTTCTCTACCTTCTGGATGTCTGCCTGGCTATTGGGTGCTTGCGTAGTTTCCACCACTTCTTGCGGAGCAGCCTCTGTTTCTCCTTCCTCAACATCCTCGTCAGAATCTGGCTCCGGCTCAAATCTTTGGCAACAGTTAGAAGACACGTAGGCAGTCTTGCCCTTGTAGAGGAACTTGATCATGTCGCCATCCATACCTTCTTCCTCAAAGGTGTCCCCTTGATGCATCATGCCCAACTTATTCAGGTAATTGGGCGAATCCCACACAGTCAAGTCGGCATCGGTTACCTCCCACATATCGCCTTTCTCGGCAAAACAAGCCAAGGAAAGAAATGCGAAAATAAAAAACAAAAGAAATCTCATGCACTTCATAAGCCTTGCTCCTTATTATTTATTTACTGTACGCTTGATAGTCCACTTGGAGCTATAAGTCTTTTGGTTAGACCTATACGCATCCACAACAGCTACTACTTCTGCCTCTGTCAGCTTAGAATAGGTAACTTTCACTGTGTACGGAGTACCTTCATCTACACTAAGATACTCTTTCACCAAGTTCTCGGTACGTTTGCCCAACTTTCCTCCTACTGCCAGCAGCTCTAGCACCTCTCCATTGGTACCCTCAAAGAACTCCTCGTCCATAATCAACAAGTGATTCAAGTCCAAAGTCGCAAAAGGATTGCGCGAGCTACCATCGTATGTGAAGGAAGAGGTGGCATTAAATTTAGGACATCTCACCTGGGACAGATTACCATTTTGCCAATCGAAATAATGGATGTTCCAATCATCTGTTCCGTCATCCCCAATATCATTATAACGCATTTCTTTCAACGTGCCATCTGTGTCATAAGAGAGTTCGAATGGACGTTCACCATTCATCCATGACTTGCGGATGGAGCCACTTTTCACTCTGCCATTCTCAACATTGGCTTTATGCGTTGCAGTCGTCACTTCAGACTTGCCCGAGGGATAGTATTCTTCGCGATAAGTCATAGTTGTCGTGATAATATTAGTATAAGCCAGTTCTGCCTCTGTTATATTGTCACAATAAGAATCGGCAGGACTACCTACAGAACCATCGATTTCATCACGTGACACAGCTTTGGCACGCATTAGGTTTCCCTTCGCAAATTCAAACCTCATCGTTTTCGTACCATCGTCCTCAACATGAGAGCCAGAGACAACAGAGTTTTCGACCGTAATCTCATAAACTTCCGAAGCTGCCACAGAACCAGGATTATCTGGACTCTCAGGAGAATCAGGGTTTTCGGGATTGTCTGGATTGTTTGGGTCATTAGGTCCATCGTCACCACCGCATGATGTCATCACAAAGAAGAATGCGGTAAGAACAGAAACAAAAATCAAAAAGCTTTTCTTTCTCATAAAATATAGCATTAAGTATTACTAAAAAATGATTAAACTCTTCAACAAAGATAGCGACAAACATCCATAAGATGTCCCTTCTCTTGATAAAAACTCACATTTACCTCCGTTTCTAGGGAATACCACTGCACCCACCCTATGGTTTTCCGTAGGCAAGCAGTCACGTTTGCAGAAAAGCTACGCTCCCCACTCTTTTTAACCACAGAAAAATCGTCACTTCGGATTATTTTTCATATCTTTGCACGGACAATCAATCATCGCAAAAGCAAATGAAGCAAATGATACATCATAGACAATACACAATTTTTACATATTTTTTCCTTCTTCTATCCACCCTCGCTTTTCTTTCCGCTTGCCATCAAGACAAGGGCAAGGAAGAGAAGCTAGCGTATTCCTTGTTCATAGAAGCCACCAACTACAATGCCGGAGGCGAGAAGGAAAAGGCCATTCACCTCATAGACAGTGCCCTCCAGATGGACTGCGCCGACACCACACGCAGTTGGCTTACCAGCGAGAAGATGACCGCATACACAGACTTGGGAAAGATGAGAGAGGCTATTGCCATCGGAAAGGAAGGCATCCCGTTTGCCGAAAAGATAAAAGACGACGACGGCATGCTTGCGATGTGTGGTGCCATGGGCATCTGCTATCGCAGAATAGGCGAACTGGACTCCTCACTCACCTATTACAAAAAGGGCATCCATAAAGCGATCCAAAGCGAGAATGCAGAATATGAGATTTATCTCTACAACTGTATCTCTGTTCTTTTCAACGAACAGAAGAGATACAAAGAAGCCATAGAGTACTCCGACAAGGCAGAATCAAAAGCCATTGCCACCAACGATACCATCGAGCGACTGTCTGCACATGCCAACAAGGCAGCCATCTTCATGCGACAAGGCGAATTTCAGAAATGCGTCAACACTCTGACACCGATATGGAGTATGGTAAAGCAAGCCAACTATAACGTGTTGATGCTCAAATATCTTTCCCCACTACTCAAATCATACTTGCAACTGGGCAAGACAGACTCCATCGCCCTCTACCTGCCATACGCCGATGAAGCCAGCCGCAGTCTCGCCGCTACGAGCAATGGCGTGCTGGGCATGCTGGAAATCAAGGCTGACCTACTGGGGCAACAGAAAAAATACGCTGAGCAATGGGCACTGCTCGACAGCATCGCCAAACTATCGTCCACCAACCAGACGATGCCTAAGGACAAACTCCTCGCCACGAAAGCCAAGTGCCTTCACAATATGGGAAAATCAGCTCAAGCATATCAAATCATGCACGAGGCTTACCTACAGAGCGACTCCCTCAAACAAAGCGACATCGACAAGCAACTGAGCGAGTTCAACGTCAAGTACAAGACCTTGGAGAAAGAGATGCAAATCGAGAAGATGAGCCACGAGCAGAGTTTGCTCTACATTCGTATTCTATGGCTCATCTTGGCACTCATCATACTATTGATAGCCATCCTCGCCATCCTATACCGCAAGAAACTGGACAAGCAACGTGCCGAATTGTCTGAAAAGACCTCTTACATCAATGGTGTGGAGAACGAGCGCAAGCGTCTTGCCAAGGAATTGCACGATGGCGTATGCAACGACATCCTGGCAGTTAACATTATGATGCAAACCAACAAGGAGGAAGCTGAAAGATTGCTCAAGAACGTGGGACATAATGTACGTCACCTGTCACATGAACTGATACCACCAAGATTTGACAACACATCGCTCACAGAGTTGGTCGAAATCTATTGCCAGTCGGTAACTGCCGAAGATGGAACCATCGTCAAGCCATTCATCAGCACCTCTTTCAAGAAACAGACCATCCATAGCGACAAGGCTCTTGAAATCTATCGCATCATCCAGGAATGCGTGTCCAACGCCATCAAGTATGGTTACAGCAAGATGATCAGCGTCGTACTTGATACCATCGGAACCCAAGGTGTCATATCCGTCACCAACGACTTGTCACCCGTTCATCCTATTACCCAAAGCAAGTCTGGCATCGGGAAAGACACCCTGAAGTTGAGAACCGATGCGCTGCAAGCTGAGCTACAAGTAAGAAATACGGCCGAAGAGTATCAAGTAGAAATCAAGTATCAACTATAAGCAATGAGCTTTGGCTCATGAAAGGCTGCATTCAATTAGTATCATCATGAAAATAAGCAAAAGCATTCTCGTCGTTGACGACCATCCTATCGTATTGGCAGGTTTGCGAACACTCATCTCGCAAGATGGTCTATACACCAAGATACAATGTGCTTCCGACCTTCCATCTGCAAGGGAAATCATCAACCAAGAGAACATAGACACCGCCATCATCGACTTAGAACTAAGCAATGACAATGGTTTGGCGCTCATCAAGCTACTCCACCAGGAGCATCCTAAGACTAAGATTGTGGTTTATACGATGCACCAAGAAATATGGACGATAAGGCAACTGATGAATGAAGACGTAGATGCCATCGTATTAAAAAATGAAAATCCACAAGAGCTGCTCACTGCCCTGCACAAGATAGAGGATGGGAAGGGGTATTACAGCCAACAGTTTGTCAGGCTCATCAACCGGCAGAATACCAAGCAAGCCAACCTATCCAGCAGAGAAATGGAAGTTCTGGAATGTATCTCCGATGGGCATACCACCAATGCCATCGCCCAAGAGCTGAACATCAGCACCAACACCGTTGAGTTTCATCGTCACAACCTGATGAACAAGTTGCATGTGAACAATGTGGCGCAGATGGTGAAAAAGGCGATGCAGATGGGGTTAGAGTTCATCATGGGATAATTAAGTTCGTATAGCTAAATATTTCCTACGGAAAACTTCCTCATTTCCAACATTTTTTGTAATTTTGCACCCAAATAATAAAATATATTAGCTAATATGGAACAAAAGAACTTTAAACGTACCACCGTGACGGCTGCTTTGCCTTACGCCAACGGTGGTGTGCATATCGGTCACTTGGCAGGTGTCTATGTGCCAGCCGATATCTATGTTCGCTATCTCCGCCTCAAGAAGCAAGACGTTGTCTTCATCGGCGGTAGCGATGAGCACGGCGTGCCTGTCACCATCCGTGCCAAGAAGGAAGGTATCACCGTACAGGAGGTAGTAGATCGCTATCATAACATCATCAAGAAGTCATTTGAGGAGTTCGGCATTTCTTTCGACATCTATAGCCGCACTACTTCAAAGATTCACCATCAGTTTGCCTCTGACTTCTTCCGTACCCTCTACGACAAGGGCGTATTGGAGGAGAAGGTAGAGGAGCAGTTCTGCGATGAGGTAACAGGCGAGTTCCTCACCGACCGTAACATCGTGGGTACTTGTCCTCGTTGTGGTACAGAGGGTGCTTATGGCGACCAGTGCGAGAAGTGTGGTGCAACTCTCTCTCCTGAGGAGTTGATCAACCCAACCAACAAGAACAATCCTGGACATGGTCTCGTGAAGAAGCCTACCAAGAACTGGTATCTCCCATTGGGCAAGTACCAAGACTGGTTGAAGCAATGGATTCTCGAAGAGCACAAGGAATGGCGTCCTAACGTATATGGTCAGTGCAAGAGCTGGCTCGACATGGACTTGCAGCCTCGTGCGATGACCCGTGACTTGGATTGGGGTATCCCCGTTCCTGTAGAGGGAGCAGAAGGTAAGGTGCTCTACGTTTGGTTTGACGCACCTATCGGATATATCTCCAACACCAAGGAGCTTTGCGATGCACACCCAGAGAAGTGGGGCACTTGGCAGAAGTGGTGGCAAGACCCTGAGACACGCCTTGTTCATTTCATCGGAAAGGACAACATCGTGTTCCACTGCATCATCTTCCCTACCATGCTGAAGGCTCACGGCGACTATATCTTGCCAGACAATGTGCCAGCCAACGAGTTCTTGAACTTGGAGGATGATAAGATTTCCACCTCCCGCAACTGGGCTGTTTGGTTGCATGAGTATCTTGTAGATATGCCTGGCAAGCAGGATGTATTGCGCTATGTATTGACTGCCAACGCACCTGAGACCAAGGACAACAACTTCACTTGGAAGGACTTCCAGGAGCGCAACAACTCTGAGTTGGTTGCCATCTATGGTAACTTCGTCAATCGTGCCCTCCAGTTGACCAAGAAGTATTGGAACGGTGTCGTTCCTGCTTGTGGTGAGTTGCAGGAGGTAGATAAGAAGGCCATCGCCGAGTTCAAGGACGTGAAGGAGAAGGTAGAGCAATTCCTCGATGTCTTCAAGTTCCGTGAGGCTCAGAAGGAAGCCATGAACTTGGCACGTATCGGCAACAAGTATATCACAGAGTGCGAGCCTTGGAAGGTTTGGAAGACCGACCCTAAGCGTGTGGAGACCATCTTGAACATCTCCCTCCAGTTGGTAGCCAACCTCGCCATCGCCTTCGAGCCATTCTTGCCATTCTCTTCAGAGAAGCTCCGCAAGATGATCAACATGCCTAACTTCGAGTGGAGCCAGCTCGGTAGCACAGACCTCTTGAAGGCAGGTGACCAGCTCGCTGAGCCAGAGTTGCTCTTCGAGAAGATAGATGACGAGACCATCGAGAAGCAGCTCCAGAAGTTGGAAGATACCAAGAAGGCTAACGAGGAAGCTTCTTACAAGGCAGAGCCTATCAAGCCAGAGGTTAGCTTCGAGGACTTCGAGAAACTCGACATCCGTGTAGGCCATATCTTGAACTGCGAGAAGGTGAAGAAGTCTAAGAAACTCTTGAAGTTCACCATCGACGATGGTAGCGGCATAGAGCGCACCATCTGCTCAGGTATTGCCGCATACTATGAGCCAGAGCAGTTGATTGGCAAGGACGTTCTCTTCGTTGCCAACTTTGCTCCTCGCAAGATGATGGGCATCGAGAGCCAGGGTATGATTCTCTCCGCAGTCAACTTCGATGGCAGCCTCAACGTCACCTCACTCTTGGGTAAGGTGAAGCCAGGTAGCCAGGTAGGATAATCCCTATACATTATATAATATAAAAGGTGGATGCAAGACGTCTCTCCCATGAGACCCTGCATCCACCTTTTGTTTTTGCATAAACTAACTAATGTAATATAAACCTAACTAAAACCTATAAACCTAGCTCTTTGGCTCGCATCAATGCCTCCAAGTAATAGTAGTCGGCATAGATGATGCTAGCATCTATCTCGCTGCCTGCAGGATGATGTCCCGTACTGTGCATGAGGAAGGCAACATTCTTCTTTCCACTCAGATACTTCGGGGTACTCAACTGAGCGAGCGTTTGCAAGGCAAACTGCTTATATTGCTTACCTTTCTCGCCCCCCACATACTGTTGCAGTTCGAGCAAGGCATCAGCCACCACACAAGCTGCACTAGCATCCTTAGGAGCTTGCAAGCCACGAGGGTCGTCCATATCCCAAAGAGGTATCAAGTCATCACTTGTCTCCTTGAGACGCTTAATGTAAATGTCGGTCACCTTTTGGGCGAAATCGAGGAACACCTTGTTGTGGGTATAGCGATATACCATGGTATAACCATAGATAGCCCAGCTCTGTCCACGAGCCCACATCGAGTTGTCGGCATACCCCTGGTGGGTCACGCCCTTGATGAGATTCCCATTGATGGTGTCATATACTGCCACGTGATAGCAACTGCCATCTGGTCGGAAATGATTCTGCATGGTGGTCTTGGCATGAGTCACCGCCAAATCATAGAGGAGTTTATTGCCCCCGTTCTTGGCAGCCCAGAACATCATATCGAGGTTCATCATGTTGTCCATGATGGTATTGTGAGGCCAGTTGCGAGGCTTTACCTCACGAGGCCAACTCAATATCGTACCCACGATAGGATTGAAGAGGGTGGCGAGAGAGTCGGCGGAAGCCAAGATGACATTCTTGTAATCTTGGGAGTGGTTCACCTCGTAGCCTTTGCCATAGGAGCAGAACATCAAGAAACCGATGTCATGGTCATAGCAGGGGCGGTAGGCAATGCCTCGAAGGGCATTTGTATAACCTTCGGCAGCCGTTCTAACGGCGTTATCATGCGAAATTTGGTAGTCCATCCACAAGATGCCAGGCCAGAATCCATCGCACCACTCCTCAGGCGTTGCCTTACGGCAGTTCCATCCCTTCTGCTTGTCATCTTTCAAGATGTTGCGAGGCTCCATCGTATAGTCGTAAGAGCCATCTTTCTGCTTCAGTTCCGCCAAGGCACGAGCCACCTGCTTGTGACAATATTGCAACTGCTTATCGACATCGAGAGCAGGTATATCCTCATTCTTCTCTGTCTTAGCAGCCTCTTTCTTCTGCTTTTCAGAAGGACCAGCCTGCATTACCGAGCCATTAGCCAGCAACAAGGCAGACACAAAAAAAAGTATTCTTCCTATTTTCATCGTCATTGTTTTATTATCAATACGATTGAAATCGGAAGAATACTTAAACTTACAGTAGATATTCCTTTTATCCGTTATTCTTTTACAATAAACACGAGTTATATCCTACAACATGAAGCGATAGCCGACTGATACCCCAAAGCCTTTGTTCTTACAGTTCTTGTCAACCTCCTTTGGGGCATCGCTCACATTGGTCAAACCGAGGTTGTACTGTGCGCTGAGGATCACACCCATATACTCATAAGATACGCCAATAGGGATGGAGACATCGAGTTTTTTGGTAGGCCAAGTATTCGTCTTCGTCTCTGTCTCCTTAGCTGTCACTTCCTCATTTCGAATGGTAGCCTGGGTATAATCCATCTTCAGTTTGCCATCACCGCATAAGAAACCTGCCTGCACACCCAATGTCAGCGACAAGTTGCGAGTGATGTAAGCCCTTACCTTCAGAGGCACCTGGATATAGTCCAAATTGACATGGATGTTATCATATCCTTCGAGAGTCGTGGATTTATCTGGGTTCTCATTCTCCGCCTGATACTTAGGGAACTTGAAGCCGAGGCGAGCATAGTTGACACCGAGGCTCACAGCCACTTCCTTGGTGGCACGATACTCGACATCGACACCGCCATTGAAGCCTGCCTGATATTTCGACTTCAGCAACTCACTAACATTGAAACTGAGTTCATTATTGCTCCAGTTGGAAATACACACCCCCACATGAGGAATCACCGAGAACTTACCCACTGGACTCTCCATCTCTTGTGCATTGATTCCTATGACAGCAGCCAATAGCAAAGCGAGACTCATTATTCTTTTCTTCATATTCATCATTCTTGCTTGTAAATAGTTACTACTATAAGAAGAAACGGCAGCAATAGGCAAATATTGCATCGTAGAGAGGGGCTTATCAAACAAAAAACAGCAAAATAATATTCTATAGAGCACCACTTTGCTGTTTTTTTCTTATTGAGTTGATCACTTTGACTACTTCACGACTTTCTTTCCTTGATGGATGTAGATGCCGTGAGGAAGGTTGTTTGGATTCATCTTCACACCTTGCAAGTTATAATAAGCATCATCTGCCACCTTCTCGGCATTTACCTCAGAGATACCAGTTGAAGACTTCTTCTCATAAACAAGGGTGAGATGTGGGAGAAGGTCTGCCTTCTTGAACACCAAGCTTGCGTCCTTGGCATTAACTATATCATCCGCCAAATCCTTAGAATAGAACTTTGTTGATTCGTTGCTCAAATTAGCCTTGGCAAGAAGTAAATGAACATCCGCCTTTGCATTTGCCTTTACATAATCAGTCAAGTCGATTTCATTCACCCAAGCATCCACTGTCTTGTAAGCGTCTGGGAGTTCATCGTATGGCATTGCCTTGAAAGTGCCATTAGCAGCAAAAGTTGCAATCAATTTGCTTTCTGTCTTAGCAGCAGCAATCTTGTCAGCCTCATTGGCGTAATTGGTATTCTCATCAAAAGACTCATAGCCATAGATGTTAATGTTCTTGTCACCTTTCACACGCTCAGATACCAAACGAAGCATGGCACTCTTGATGGTATAGTCGGAAGAAAGAGCCAAAGCAGGCAAATGGAATGACATCAAACCGTCAATCTCCTTAGGATCTTTACCCTCTTGCTCTTGATAGCAAAGCTCAATGGTGTTGTCTGAGCCAAAAGAACCCGTATTTCCTCTATATACCCATGTATCAGCAGTTGGGTCAAGCACATTAGTCATCACATTCTCATTCTTTTCATATACCACAGTAAGCATAGGTTTCAAGTCATCAGCCTTAAAGGTAAAATTTGGCACCACTTTGGTATTGGTCATATCCTCGGCATCACTTGTATATACCTGAATTGAAGTCTTAGTACTCACTGCATTATTGACCAAGAGAAGATTGATTTTTCCACTGGCTTGCTGCTGCACATAGTCAGTCAAATCGATGGTATTAACCCAGTCTTCAAGATTAGAAGAAGCTCCACCATCAAAAGTCGCTTTTCCCCACGTTCCCTTGAGTGTAGTTACAACGAGAGGCTCTCCGGCACGAGCAGCTGCGACATTTTCCTTTTGAGAGTTATAGGTATCAGCATCTGAAATATCTGCACCGAGAGCATAGATAGCCAAATCACCCTTGGCACGCTCAGTCACCAACTTCAATGTAGCCGTCTTCACAGAGTAGCCACTCTTCACGGGTACCTGGAAAGACATCAAGCCAATGAAATCTCTTTCAATACTCTTATCATCTTTAAGCAAAGTGTACAATTCCAAAGTCTTGTTGGTAGGGAATGCCTTGTCAGCCTTATCACTACGCAAGGTGACATCATTCTTCACTGAGACTGCCTCTGTTACATCTTGTGCAAAAAGACTCTGAGTGGTCATTGCCAAAACAAGACCAACTACTGCATGAAGTAAATTCTGTTTCATAAAGTTTCGTCTTTTAAAGTTAGTATTATTAGTTATTTGCCCATACTACGGATGCCGATACACCTTTACGTAAAGCAAAATTAAAAAATCCTTACTTCCTTGGCACTCGCCTTAGAAATAAGGATTGATATTGAACTCTATTACTTTGCAAACATCAAGGTTCCATAGCCCAACTGGTCGAAGCCACCAGAGTTGGGGCCATAGTCGCCTGCTCCACCATCGCATCCATAACTATTGTAGATACGCATCTGCTCCACCCACTTCTGGCAATAGATGGCACTCACATTGTGTGCCTTGGCATAGCCATAGAAGAGTTCCCAGCAAGGACGCTTAGTACCACGTTGTGCTTGAGCAATTGTAGGATTAGACCAAGATGGATTGGTATAGGCTGTATATGGGAAGGTGTCTGAGTCATAGATGAAGTTCTCTGGAGCCATACCATTGTCTGTATTGGAGAACTTAGGGAAAGCCTCATCAGTAAGAAGGTTATACTTACCCACATACTCTGCCATTGCCAACGCACGATAGTTGTCGTATGCGAAGAGATCCTCACCCACATTGTATGCCATCTGACAGAACGTGCCCAACAGAGACACACAAAGGGTACCATGACCTTGGTCACGACCACTTTCCTCACATTGTCCCAACTGTTCTTCAGAGTCTGGGTCTTGGTGAATGAAAGGAATAGCATTCTTGACATTACCGACCTCAGCGAAAAGATTATCCTCGTTTTTGAAGTAGTTGATGGCAAAGTTGATCATGTAATTGTCATCGCAGAGAATACCGATGGACAAGACGGAAGTCAAGTTAGCCAAGTCCCAGTTGAGCCAAGCGTGCATCGTACCCTGACCACCTTGGTGGTTCTTCAGATAAGTGATGGCTACTGAATAGAAAGTATCCTTCATCCAAGTCTTGAACTCCTCGAAGTCTTGCGCTTGCCATCCCTCATAGTTGCGAAGCAGCTCTGCGGCATTTGCCATCTGGTGAGCCTGTATCTCCATCAAAAACTCGTTAGGGTCTGGGATATTATCCACATAGCCATCGAGTTTGAGGAAGCCCTTGCAGTTTTTCTTCCATGCGTTGAGCACGTTGACTGCGGCATCGGCATACTGAGTGTCGCCAGAAAGATTGTAGCGAAGTGCCAGCTGATAAGCAGCTGCAGCATCACGCATCAAGGCGGTATAGTTGTTGTAGTCTGAATACTTGCCACTCCAGTTCTTCTGATCCATACGTTTCAAATAACCATCGAGGAGAGCAGAAGTTCCCTCACGATAAGAAGACTGGGCATAAGCACTCTGCTGCAAATGAGCGTAAGCCTCTTTCCAAGGAGAGACGGCGAGTTTACTTTTCACTCCATCGATGTCTTCCTGAGAGTGAAGCATACATGGATGCTGTAAAGGGAGATAACTCTTCTTGACCATTATCTCGTCTTGCGTTGGCAAGCCATCGAAATAACTGGAAGAACCTTCTGGTATCTCACTTCCGCAGCTCGTGAAAAGAGCTGCGACTGTGATTGCTAATACTGATAACATATTCTTTGTTTTCATAATGATGCTATTTTACTTGTTGTTTTCTACGAAAGCCTTAAATTCATCAAGGGTTTTGAAGGTATGTGCCCAATATACCTTGTAGGTACCAGCAAAGCTGTTTGGAATATCAGCGATGACAAACTTGAATGTCGTCAAATCCTCAGTGCCATCTGTTGGGAATGTATAACCAGAGTTGCCGAAAGTTGACTGCATATCAAAGTAGAGCACAGCAGGCTCATCCATTGGGCACTTGGCAGGATCGTCATAGCCCCAGATGCTATATCTGTTGTTACCATTGCCTTGCTTTTGCTGATAACGTCCCTTGGCGGTATCAAGTACGATAGTACCATTACCATTCCAGTTGAGGGCATATCCACCTGGTCGTGTCATCTTGATGGCGAAGTAGCGATAAGTACCCACATTCATTGTCACCTTGTTACTACCAGATGCCAAAGAGAGGTCGCCACGCCATTTATTGCCAGCTACCATGTTGTAGGTCATACAAGTTCCATCGTAAGAAACGGTTGCACCAGGATGAACATACCATTTACCAATGTCGCTACCGAAGTCTTGGTTGATGACACCCACACCTACGGTGATGTCAACAGAAGCAGACTTGCCATTGGCTGAGGTTGCTGTAATCTTAGCCGTACCATATCCCTTGCCAGTCACCTGACCCTTGCTATCTACTGTCACAACATTCTCATCGCTACTTGTCCAAGTCAACAAATCGGATGTTGCATCAGCAGGAATCAACTCGCACTTAATAGTACCCTTATCCCCGATATTCAGGTCGTAACCTAGAGCTGTCAACTTGAGACTCTCCACAGGCACCACCTTCTTGACGGTGAGCGTAGCCGATGCTGTGAGGTTGGTACCATCAGTAGTCGTAGCAGTGATGGTTACCGTACCAGGCTTCAAGGCTGAGATATTGCCTTCATTATCAATAGAGGCAACTTCAGTGTCAGAAGAAGACCAAGACATCACATCGTAGGCATCAGTTGGTGTCAATGTAGCCTCCAACTGGCGTGAAGTTCCTTCATACATAGAGAAGTCTTCCATTGCCAAGGCTGTAGCCACAGGTTTCACCTGTATGCTCATCGAAACCAATGTGTTCAAACAATGTGCCTGCTTGATGTCGATGGTAGCGTTGCCAACCTTGACAGCTTGTATATTACCATTATCATCTACTGTGGCAATCTCTTGGTTATAGGATGTCCAAGTGAGTGTAGGGTCATCCACAACCTCTGGTGAGAATGTCGCTGTTACCTGCTTTGACATTCCTACTGCCAACTTGATGTTTTTGTCGCAATTGAGTTGAACCTCCTTGATTAGGCTCACGCCTGAAAGCGTACCACCCAAATCCTTGTCTTGGCTGCATGATGTATTCAAAAGCAGACCAGCAAGGGCTAATATCATGAATGATTTGATTTTCATTGTTCTTGCATTTTAAGTTCTACATGCTTACTCCCAACCCGGGTTTTGTCCTAACTGTGGATTCAGCTGCTGCTGGTCTGAAGGAATAGGATAGAGATAGTTCTTGTCAGTCCACTTGCGGTTGTTGTCCATAATCAAGCAGCCTTCTGAGTCTTTAGCCTGAGAAGGTGCAGTACCTCCCCACTTAGACTCATACTCTGTACCTGTGTATTTCACACCTAGCAATGGTTGGTTCATTGTCTGTACGGCAGTTGCCCAACGTTTCAAGTCATCGAGACGGAAGCACTCCTGGAAGAGTTCTATGGTACGCTCACGACGGATTTCCTCACGCATATCAAGCCCTTTGGTTGACACGAAATTATTGGATAGCTTCGGCATATCGGGATTGACACGACAGCGCACCAAGTTGAGCGAGATATTGAGGTCGGCATCGCTGATGTTACCATTACGCTCGAACACAGCCTCTGCATAGTTAAGCAGCACTTCTGCATATCGGATGATAGGATAGTCATAACCTTCCTTACCCGTGGTCAACTCACGCTCCGATCCCCATTTCTGGTTAGCGTAGCCGGTACCATTGCCACCGCCCTCGTAGATGATGCCATTGCCACCAGCTGGCTTGATGTCCGTAGCATCATCCCATGTTGTGCGAGGGTTCTCATCTCCAGTCCAGTAGTATTGTCCAGGAACAAGCAGAGTATATTTCATACGATTGTCACGGTTTTCAAACTCATCAGCCTTCTTGGCATAACCCTTGAACTTAGGCGATTTATCCACAGGAAGTCCATCACTGCACAAGTAGAGGTTGGCAAAGTTGCGTGTCACCCACTGCACGGCTGAGTTGTTGACCATCGCCTTGGTGATGTTCCAACCAATCGGCTTCAAGGTGGTGTCATGGCGACGAGAGAGAATGTACTCATGGTTGGCAGACTTCTGCAAACCAGCAGGATTACTTTTCTCGTTCTCTAGGATAAACATATACTTCTGCGCACTTTCGCCAAGTGCCACGCTCTCACCCTGTGTTCCAAAGAGGTAGAACTGTTTGCTATCCATCACTGCCTTGGCAGCCTTAGCTGCTATGTCAAGCAAGGCGTTGGCACGCTCTGTATTGTTGTTGTGGAACTTCTGCCATGTACCCTCATAGAGAGCCACACGAGAAAGGAAAGCCTGAGCAGCCTCCTTGCTGACACGACCATCTTCATTAGATGAAATCTGAGAGTTGGATGGCAACTCCTCAATAGCACTCTGCAAGTCGGAAATAACGAAGTCTATCACATCGCCACGATCGTCGCGAGTAGCAGTCATCTTCTCAGAAGAAACATCTATAGGTTCTGTCACCAAAATGACATTACCATAGAGTTGCACCAAGTCGAAATAAGAGTATGCACGGAAGAAGTGAGCCTCGCCCACATATTGCTTGATGTCTTCCTTGCGACCGAAGTTCTCTGCATTCTGCAATAGTAGGTTGCAACGGCGTATGTGCTTGTAGTTGTTGCTATAGTTACCATCCGATGTTGGGATGGTATTGGTACCTTTGCTCGTCACATTAGGGGTCTGATAGGTAAGCAAGTCACTGCGACTATCGCTATGGGCGCTTCCATCATTGCCAAGGGCACCGAAGTCGGTAGTCCAGGTATAGAAGTTGTTAGCGAACTGCTCATAGTCGGAAGCCTTAACCCACATCTTGTCACCACCCAGCTGGTCTTGTGGGTCTAAGTCCAGGCAAGACTGCAAGCTGAGTGCAGCTGCCATGAACAATATGTATTTTATATTTTTGATCTTCATTGTTGTCAGTGTTTAGAGGTTAGAATGTGGCATCCACACCAAAGGTGAATGTTCTGCTGAATGGATAACGTGACAATGGATTTTCATGGTCATCATAAGCTCTGTTCGACTGCTCAGGATCCCAACCATCACGTATCTTGCTTGTCTCCCAGAGGTCGTTGCCCGTAAAATATACACGGAGACGACTCAGTGGTTTCAACTTCTTGATGATGCCCTGTGGCAATGTGTAACCAATGGTGAGGTTCTTCAAACGGAGATAAGCACCATCCTCCACACTCCAAGAAGAGATCTGGTAGTTGTACTTATTAATCCACGTGATGTTGGTATAGGTTGGATAATAAGCATCACGATGCTCAGGACTCCATGTGTTGCCAATGCTCTGGGTGGTAGTGTTCAGATAAATGGCTTGCATAGGTACACGCCAAGTATTGAGACCGCCATTTTTGTCTCGGAAGATGGTACGGCGACCCACTCCCTGGAACATCATGCTGAAGTCGAAACCCTTCCACTCCGCACCAAAGTTGAATGAGTAAGAGAGCTTAGGGTCATTGGTACCCAAATATACCAAGTCTTTCTCATTGAGCTTTCCGTCATGGTTCACATCCTCATACATATTGTCTCCCAAACGAAGCGAACCAGTCCAGTTTACTGTATTTCCACCGTAATAATAGTCGGTGTATTTCTGAAGTTGGTCTGCGTCTTGTATCTTGCCCATATAGCGATAACCGAAATATGAGTTAAGAGGATAACCTTCTATGTTAGAATGCAAACCCGAAGAGATGACATTGGTAGCTCCATAGTCAATCAACTTATTGGTAGCGTATGTAACCATACCACCTATATGATATTTCACCTGTCCTATCTTGTCAGCCCAGTTGACGTTGAGTTCCCATCCTTTTGCCTCAAACTTACCTTTGTTCGCCTTTGGAGCATTATCACCCAAGATACCTGGATAAGTGACGGAAATCAACATATTGTTGTTACGTTTGTAGAATGCTTCCACGGTACCCGTCAAACGGTTGTTTAAGAAACCGAAGTCGAGACCCAAGTTGTAGTTGTGGATTTTCTCCCATGTACGGTCGGTGCTAGCCAATTCGCCATTGGTATCTATATAAGAGAGCAGTCCACTTCCAACCAAGGCACCTGCGGCAGTCTTCACATTATAGAGTTGTGTACCATCATATCGACCGATACCATTCTGGTTACCAACCACACCATAGCTCAAACGGAGTTTCAAGTTGCTGAAGATATGACTGAGAGGCTTCATGAAGGATTCTTCCATCAAGCGCCAACCTCCAGACAATCCCCAGAAGAACTGCCAGCGATTCTCTGGCTGGAACTTAGAGCTGCCATCGTAGCGCATCAAGCCTTCCAAGAGATAACGCTCCTTATAATCATAGTTCAAACGACCGAAATATGACATCATCGCCTCATGGTACTTGGAGACATTTGCCAACTCTACAAGACCTTGTCCATTAGGAACTTCCAAGCTAGAGTTGATGTCCTTCACCGATACGCCAGAACCTTTGAACTGGGTATAGTTATACTGAGCACCTGCCATCACGCTGAGGTTATGTACATCGGCAAAGGTATTGTGGTAGTTCAGATAGCCAGAACCCATATAATAATCGGTACGGCTAAATGTACTTGTATATTTACTATCCGCCTGAGTTGGCTTGTTGTAAACCACCCTTGTACCAGCATAATTGTACCAATCGATAGCATTCTCCACGTTGTCACGTGTGGCACTGGAGGTATTGTAACCGATGGTCACCACGGCATCCAAGTGCTTATTGATGTTCCATGTAGCTACCTCACTGATGTTGATGGCATTCACTCTCAATTTGTTGTCACCACCCAACTCTGCCAACCAGTTTGGCGCACACCATGTACCCCAAGCGTATGGTCTGCCGTCAATGGTTGAGGCAGGAAGACCTGGCTGAGGAGTAGATGCAGAAAGTACGCTACCAATCATAGAAGGAGCCACCTGGTCTTGACGGTTGTAAGCGATGTCTGTGACCAAAGAGAAGTTCTTTGCCACTTGCAACTTATCATTCACACGAAGGTTAAAACGCTTGTTGTTATTGTTACCCCACTGCAATGGAGAACCATCATAGAGGAATCCCAATGAGATACGGAACATATTGCTCTGATTACCACCCGAAAGACTCAAGCTATGCTGGGTACTCCAAGAGTTGCCCCACAAGGTCTTCTGCCAGTCGTTGTCTGAATAGACGAAATCGGCTACATCCTTAAAGCCAGATGTTCCAAATGGATTAGGATTCTTGTCAAGGTCTATATAAGAGTTTTTATATCGGCGCGCCAAATCTACATAGGTAAGCCAGTTGGTATTCGTACCACCATCATTCGTCAAAGCGGTCTGCACGGCATCACACCACTGATCCATACTCATCAACTCTGGTTGCAATCCCAACTTCTTGGCAGTAAATGAGCCACTATACTCTATGGTCATCTTGGCATCCTTAGCGCGCTTGGTCGTAACGAGCACGACACCACCGGCAGCCTTAGAACCATAGATGGCAGCAGAGGCATCTTTCAAGAAGTTGATGCTCTCAATGTCGGCAGAGTTAAGCAAACGAAGTCCATTGATACCATCACTATACTCCACTCCATCCACAATCACCAATGGAGCGGCTGTATTGGCAGACACTGCACCACGGAGGCTCATGCCCCAACTCTCATCGCCAGGAGCACCACTGTTACGAGTAATAATGACACCAGGCACGGCACCCTGCAATGCCTGCAAAGGGCTGCTTACCGAACCTTTGTCTTGGAATGCCTTGGCATCCACAACTGCCACCGCACCCGTCAACGACTCCTTCTTCTGCACACCATAACCTACGACCACCACCTCTTGCAGAGTCTGGTTGTCGTCCTCCATGGTCACGTTGAGCTGAGGACCAGCCACCTTCAAGACTTGTTCTGTGAAACCTATGTAGGAGAACTTGATCTGTGCGCCCTTCGCCGCCTTGATGGAATAATGACCATCGAGGTCGGTCACGGTGCCGCCTTGTTGTCCTACCACTTGCACTGTCACACCGATAAGAGGCTCACCCGTCTTATCCACTACAGTACCTTGCACCTGTTGCTGTTGTGCTACTATCGGACTAGGATTGCCTGCTGCCATCAAAGAGGCAGAGAACAGAGGCATTGCCAATCCTGAGAGCATACAAACTTTAATGAATTGTTGCTTCATATAGGTTGAGTATTTTGTTTTGTTATTGTTCTTATGTTTAGGTTGCGCCAACTCTTATGACGTATCATTATTTCGTCTAGAATACGGATGCCTAAATGATCTTACGTAAGTACGACTTCATATCCTTCGTCGATAGATAGATATGGGTCTCCACCGTTCGCTTGCTCAACTGGAGTTTCTCCACGATCTCGTCAGTGGTCATCTCCTCGTGCTTATACATCTTATATATAGCAGCACGCTTGGCTGGCATCTCGCCGAGATGCTGACGCTCGAAGGCGAGAATGTCGGCAGCCTCGATACGCAGAACCATAGAAGAATGGTCCATACTCTCCATGGAAGCCATCAACTGCTTCTCGGTCTCACGCACGAATGCCTTATGACGAGCATCGTCAATGATCATGCGCTTCGCCATCACGAGGAGCAAGTTCTTGGCGGTATCCTCAGAGATTACGTCCAATGACATCACCTTGATAAAAAGATCTTGGAGCATATCCTCGGCAGCCATCACGTCGTGTGTATAGCTCACGAGATATTGCTTGAGGTCAGAATAGTACTTCTTATATACCTAAAATCCGCAACTATCATCCAATACACGATTAAGGGTAGATTTATGAGTCG
>ERZ791902.616-NODE-616-length-24015-cov-5.654424_pt1 | contig 24015 bp, 21 predicted proteins | sample MGYA00510149_ERZ791902 | MGnify/ENA primary metagenome ERZ791902 (study PRJEB30046, sample SAMN00792060) | human gut metagenome | study: EMG produced TPA metagenomics assembly of the A metagenome-wide association study of gut microbiota in type 2...
GCTCTCAATCATATAGTTGGTAGATACACGGATAGTCTTACCGTCTGTACCGATGGCAATGGCACTTGTGTTAGCCTTTGTTCCATCTGCATTCACGAAAGCATCACCGAGTACAGTACGAATCTGCTCTGGCTCAACTGGATTTTCGAAAGCAACAACATAGTTGCGACCACCAGTGAAGTCAATGCTCTTGCTCAAGCCACGTACCAAGAAGCTACCTACGAATACTACTGCTGCGATGATGGCAACGGTGAAGGTGGTCTTGTACATTGACATAAATCTGTACTTCTTACCTTGCATCAAGTTGCGAGAGAAACCTGTGACGAACTTGGTGTTCATCCAGCGATCCTTAGCCAACTGATGATCGAATACCAAACGAGTCAAGAACACAGCTGTGAAGAATGATACGATGATACCGATGATCCAAGTAGTAGCGAAACCACGGATAGGACCAGTACCTGTAACCAACAAGATAACACCAGTAATCAAAGATGTTAAGTTGGAGTCGAAGATAGCAGAGAATGCGTTACCATAACCAGCAGTTACAGCCTGCTTCATACCCTTGCCTGCACGAAGCTCCTCCTTGATACGCTCAAAGATAAGCACGTTGGCATCGACGGCAGTACCCAGAGACAAGACGATACCGGCGAGACCTGGCAATGTCAAGGCTGCCTGGAACGACGTCAAGATACCCAAGGTGAAGAATACGTTGACAATCAACGCAAGGTTAGCCATCATACCAGCTGTCACATTATACATGACAACCATGTAAATCATCAACAAGATGAAAGCGACAACGAATGAGATGATACCCATCTGGATAGACTGAGCACCGAGTGTAGGACCTACAACCTCCTCCTGAACGATACGAGCAGGAGCTGGCATACGACCAGACTTCAAGGTGTTGGCCAAGTCCTTGGTATCCTCAATAGTGAAGTTACCAGTAATCTGAGAGCTACCACCAGCAATCTCACCACTTACGCGTGGTGCAGAATAAACAACTCCATCCAAAACGATAGCGATAGCCTTGCCCGCGTTGGCCTTAGTCATCTGAGCCCACTTACGAGCACCTTCTGTATTCATCTTCATACTTACGCAAGGAGCACCTGTATTTGGATCGAATTCATCCTTGGCATCAGTGATGACATCACCCTCCAATGGAGCACGACCTGTGGTGGTTGTCACCTTCAAGGCGTGAAGCTCATAGATATTCTTTACATTCAAATGGTCTGCTGGCTTAGCACTCCAAAGCAACTTCAAGTCGGATGGCAATACCTGCTTAGCTACTGCTGAATAGATCAACTTGTTGATGGCAGCAGTATCACGAACGCTAGCATAACCTACTGTGCTCAAGCTCTGACCACCCGTCAACTGCAAGCGAGCCAACAATGGGTGAGCCTTGATAGCAGCGGCGTTCTGAGCCTCGGCACTCACCTTGGCACTAGCGTCATCGCTCTTCTTGAGGTTCAACTTAGGAGCAGCCTTAGTAGGCTCAGCCTTTGCGACTTCCTTCTTGGAAGAATCAGCAGCTACAGAATCCTTTGCTTCGTTGTCACCATTGGCAAGACGAGTGTCAAGCTGCTGAAGATAAGGAGCGATTTCCTCTGAGTTATATGTCTCCCAGAATTCAAGGTTGGCACTACCCTGGAGCATCTTACGCATACGTTCAGGCTGGCTGATACCTGGCATTTCTACCATGATACGGCCCTGCTGACCTTCCAACTTCTGGATGTTAGGCTGTACGACACCAAACTTATCGATACGAGTGCGGACAACATTGAAAGAGTTGTCGATAGCATCCTGTACTGAAGAGCGGATAGCCTTCTCTACCTCTGAGTCGGTGCTCTGAGGTGAAACCTTGCCCTGCAACTGCTGGGTTGCGAAGATTTCAGCGAGTTTATGACCAGGTGCGCTCTTGTGATAAGCGTTAATGAAAAGTGACACGAAGTCACCACCGTTAGCTTCCTCTTGAGCTCTAGCTTCCTTCATGGCATTGGTGAAACCTGCGTCGGTCTTGTGATCGGCGAGATTCTCAATTACATCAGGTACAGAAATCTCAAGAATTACATTCATACCGCCCTTGAGGTCAAGTCCAAGACCAATCTGAGTTTCCAAGCAGTTCTGGTAAGAGTAAACACCCAGGTACTTCACAGAATCCTTGTAGTCCTGCTGAGCAATAGGGTCTTTGATCTTTGCAGCCTCACTGTCATAGTAGCTAGTAGCAACAGAGAATGACAGGTAGAAGATGCTTGCAAGCGTCAATAAGACGGCAACACAAATTACAATTCCTTTGTTTTGCATTTCTATTATTGTTATTAATTATTTATTTTTCTTTGCTTTAATTTCTTTATTATCAACATAATGACGTGCAAAAATAAGCATTTTTTTTCTTTTATAAGAATAAATTGCCCCTTTTTTGTCATTTCGACCGCTTTTTTAGGTAACAAATGATAGGATAATGGTCGGAAGACGTGATTTTTCGGTCTATTTTGCACTCATAAGGTTTCCAGTCGTCCGAACACATGATGTTATCTATTCTGACAAAAAAGCCTGCGTGATGATAGCTGATTCCCGGTCCATTTCCACTTGACACATAGCAGTCGGTCAGCCCTTGTGCTATCGTGTGATGGGCGTATGAAATCGGTCCATCATTGAAATCGCCACAGAGTATCGTGCTCATTCCCTGATGTTGTCGTATGTACTCCGCTACAGCCTCTGCCTGGGCAGCTCGCTTGCGAGTGGATTCCGCCAGTTTCACCACCAAGGTCTTGGAGGTTTGTTCCGCCGTGTCAGTCTCTAACTTTCCCTTGATGAGACTCTTAAACTTGGCACGCTCCTCCAAGGTCAAGCCTGTTGTTTCCAAGTGATTGTTGACCACGAGCACCTTTTCTTCTCCGATTTTCAACTGGTAAGCGGCGCTCAGATTCCCCACCGACTTGTAAGGAATGAGTTCGGACGACAAGATGGGGTATTTACTCAACAGAGCTACCGCCTCACCTCCAGAAGGATGTGAAGTCATCTCCATATAGGGATAAAGTGGGCGAAGTATCGTGTCTATTTGCTGAGCTACATCACCATAGGCGGCTGCTTCTTGCAAACAGACAATGTCGGCATTCTGTTCTTTGATGTATCTGACAACGGGGTTGATGCCATCCTCGGCCTTCTCATTCTGGGCATAAGCCCAAGTATTGAAAGACAGCACCTTGATGGCACCCTTGGGATCCTCCCTGCTGATGTTGATAGGGAAATAGGTTCGCACGGGCGCATAGCATACGAGGAACCCAACAAAAGGAATCAAGGCATAACGTACCTTAAATATCAACCAAAAGAACAAGAAACACAGGTTGATGAAAAGAAAGACGGGAAACAATAAGCCCACGTTGGACAAAGAGGGAAAATCCTCCGGACGCAAACGGTCGGAGTAGCCCACCAGCAACATAACCAGAATAGAAGCGACGTTCGCTCCCGCTATCATTCGTACAGTAAACTGTTGTAACTGTCTAATCATCTTTCTATTTTATACACTTATCCTACAGCGCTCTCTTCGACCTAGCAACCCTTACTTGCTCTGGTCGAATAGCGTCTGTTTCTCCTCTTTTGTCAAACTATCATATCCACTCTTGCGTATCTTGTCCAAGATACGGTCCACTTCTTCTTGCGAAGCACGCTTACGGGCATTATAATCCCAATCGCTCTGATGGCTTTGATAAGAATCACGATTACTCTGATAAGAGTTGTTTCTCGTATAATCAAAGCCACCACGCTTAGCCTTGCCACCCAAGATGTCACGCAACTTGTCGAAGGCATCCTTGGCGCTGCTACTGCCATAGCCATTCGCCTGCTTACGCCAATAACGAATCATGAAGAAGCCGAAGACCATACCGCCCAAGTGAGCCACGTGAGCCACGCCATCACCACTGGTCATCATAGCAGAGAACAACTCGATGGCAGCATAACCTATCACGAAATATTTCGCCTTGATAGGCACAGGCAAAGGAAAGATGAAGATACGCTCCTCTGGAAAAATCATACCAAAGGCAAGCAAGATACCATAGATGGCACCTGAGGCGCCTACGGTAGTCCACGCATTAAGAACAGCAGAACTATTGCGAGCCACCGTCCAAATGTCCCCAATGCCAAAAGCTGGAATCTGATCGGAAGCCATCAGATAGAACTGTACGAACTGAGCCAACTCCTGGAAAAGTCCTGCTCCTACACCACATGCAATGTAATAAAAAAGGAATTTCCTGGTACCCCATACTCTTTCTACTACACATCCAAACATCCATAGGGCGAACATATTGAAGATAATATGCTCAAAACCGCCATGCATAAACATATAGGTAATCAACTGGAAAACTTGGAAGTCGGAAGCCATGAAGAAGTGAAGTCCCAACAGTTCGTTGAGCACGTATCCACCGGAGGCATCCTTACCCAAAACAAAGGTAAGCAAGAAAGCCACCACGTTCACTATCAGCAAGTTCTTTGTAACTATAGGTATATTGCGCATCTTTACTATCTATTTAAACATTTCATCAATGTGGGTTATTACTACATTTTGGCGGCAAAATTACTAAAAATATCCGTGATAATGCCATAAATTAGGCATAATACACTTAAAATTCAATAAAATCAGCATTTTTCTTCTTTTTTTGTTGCATTTTCAAAAGGAATATTCTATATTTGTAAGCAAATTTGGCTAATAGACAATTATATTAATCATTTAATAAAGTAAAATTATGAACAAGACAGAATTGATCGAGAAGATTGCAGCTGGTGCTGGTATCACAAAGGCACAGGCTAAGGCTGCCCTTGACGCAACTACAAGTGCTCTCAAAGACGCTCTCGTTGCAGGTGACAAAATCCAGTTGGTAGGCTTCGGTACTTTCAGTGTTAACGAGCGTCCTGCTCGCGAGGGTATCAACCCAGCTACTAAGGAGAAGATCCAGATTGCTGCTAAGAAGGTAGCTAAGTTTAAGGCTGGTGCTGAGCTTGCTGATGCAATCAACGCTTAATTTGTAAAGAATTATTCGAGACGATAAAGGGCAGTCCTAATGGGCTGCCCTATATCTTTATCAATACGTCTGTCAAAAGTTTGGCAGACGTATTTTTTATGTTTTATTACTTAGGTTGCTTACCGATGTAAGCCAAGATGCCACCATCTACATAGAGGATATGACCATTCACTGCATTGGAAGCATCAGATGCCAAGAATACAGCTGGCCCCATCAACTCCTCTGGCTCCAACCAGCGACCTGCTGGAGTCTTGGCACAGATGAAGCTATCGAATGGATGACGGCTACCATCGGCCTGACGCTCACGCAAAGGTGCGGTCTGTGGGGTTGCGATATAACCAGGGCCTAAGCCATTGCACTGGATGTTGTACTCACCAAACTCAGAACAGATGTTACGTGTCAACATCTTCAATCCGCCCTTAGCTGCTGCGTATGCAGATACAGTCTCACGACCCAACTCACTCATCATAGAGCAAATGTTGATAATCTTGCCATGTCCCTTCTTGATCATACCAGGGAGCACAGCCTTGGAAACGATGAATGGAGCATTGAGGTCGATGTCGATGACCTGCTTGAAGTCTGCGACAGACATCTCTGTCATAGGGATACGCTTGATGATACCAGCGTTGTTGACCAAGATGTCGATCACACCGAGTTCCTTCTCGATGTCAGCTACCATCTTCTTCACTTGCTCCTCGTCGGTTACATCACAGATATAACCCTTGGCATCAATGCCCTTAGCCTTATAGTCTGCCAATGCCTGATCCATGTGCTGCTGGCTACGGCAGTTGAAAGCAATCTTAGCACCAGCCTTGGCGTAAGCCTCAGCGATAGCAAAACCGATACCATAAGCGGCACCCGTTACGAGGGCAACCTTACCCTCCAATGAGAATAGTTTTGAAAAGTCCATAATTCGTATTTTGTTAATTGATTGATTTGTTTCGAGCCATCTTTCGATGTATTGCTACATTTTCTTCGACTTGTTAAGGGCAAAGATACAAAATCTTTTTGATAACACCTTAATTATAATACGAAAGATGCTTTCTTTTTACTTATTTTCTCATTTTATGGACATCTTTTAGCGATTTTACCCTTTCTGACATACGCTTTTCTCCAACCATTCCAACCACAAACCACTTACAAGACTATCTTGCCGTAATACGAATATCCAATGTCTGCTCTATAATCTTTATCGCCTGCAGCAAAGAATCCGTAGTGAAGTCACCCGTTAAGTGCTTACTCATATCAGATGCGTGCAAATCCACACCGCCATTACATTCAGACAGTCGTCGCAACACTTCCGACAAGGGAGTATTGACAAAATGCAGTTGATGGGTCGCCCACGCCGCATCGTTGACATCACAACTTGCCTGCAATTCGGGCTGCTCTGCGCCCGATACCAGTCGGGCTCGCTTCCCCTTAGTGAGCAAGATGCCCTTTTGGGAATCACGTGCAGAGAAGAACACCCTACCACTCGTCACCATTACCTCGGCGGTTCCTGCCTTGCGCTCATCCACCATAAACTGGGTACCCAAGACTCTCACATGCCCTCTCTCACCATCCACATCGAATGGATGCTGCTCATCGTGCCTTACCTGGAAGTAGGCACAGCCCTCCATCTTCACTTTCCGGCAGTTGTCCTCTCGATAGGACAAGGAAGAATGAGGAGACAATGTGACTTGCGTGCCATCTGGCAAATGGCAAGCCATCACTTCGGAGTCGGACGTAAAGGTGACCGTCTTCGGTAGCAAGAGCGTATAAGCACCCACTGCCAACAATATCAACAGGGATGCTGCCACTGCCATCCAGCGATACCACCCTACGCGCACTTCCCTAGCCTTCGGCTTCTCTTCGAACGCTGAAGTAGATGATACAAGTCGAGCCTTTACCTTTCGCAAAGCCCTTTGCGTATCTAGTTTCCCCGATTGGAAATATCGGAGCACAAAATCTTGTTCCCTATTGTTTGCTTTCATCATATTCCACATCAGAAATTACTTTTCACAAATCTTCTTTATATCTAATAGGTATAAATCCCACCACCACTTGTTTTCTTAGGAGGATCTACATGGATAGAAGTTACTTTCGTATTAAAACCTGCCACTATTCCAAAGCCTCCCTGCACATTCGAATAAGTTGGTGTAACTTGCATGATGCCCGCCTCTGCCCAACTGTTGCTATTGGCATTGTTGATAGAAGACAAGAAGCGATAATACTCAGGAGTTACCTTATATAGTTCCACCTGATAATCATAGCCAAAGACAGCATCCCATGACCGATTATAATCATAAGATCCTTCATAATTGGAATTAAGCATCACCAAATGCAGCGTGTATTTCTGTCCATTGAACGACTGGTCGTTGAAAATATAGGCATTGTCAAAGTACTCATACCCATCAAAACCGAGGTCATCATCTATCTGGGATGATTTATTCAAGACAGGTTCATTGTCTGTCTCAAGCATTTGTGGAGATGGCACATGATATAGAGAATCAAAATTCCAAACTCCAGTGGAATAATTATTAACAATACTAGTATAATCCCAATAGTTCTGTGCATAAGCCGTATCAATATCTCCATTATCTCTATGATAAACAAAGGAGGCTGTTCCTTGCATCTGCAACCTCTTTACTTTCACCGAATAATAGTCTTTTGAGTTTCCATCATCTTGAAAAGATGCCAGCACCTTATCCATCTGATATGTATAATAATCTTTCTTTTCTTTCCCGATGCTCACACCCTCTGCCTGTATATCTACACCTTGAGGAATATAGGTGGAAGCCGAAACTTCTTGAAAGCCCTCAGCACTTACCATCACCTGAATGTTGTCGCCACTCTTCTGTTTTCCGATGGCATAATACTGTCCTATCAGCCTACTGCCAGAAGAGCAAAAATGAAGAGACTCGTCCTCTCTCTCAATCCTCTTTACCGGACATTCCCGTCCATTCACCTTATATATAATATGGGCATCGACCGTTTGAGAGACAAGGTCTTCCAGACACCCCTTTGTTGTAGCCACAGGCAAACTTTTCGTTACCATAATCAAGGTAGAGTCTCCCTCTGTCGGAAAACTATACACCACTAATCTCGCCGAATCCTGCAATTTACTGATGTCGAAATCATCCTTGCAAGATACTAAAGAGAGCAATAACGTCAGAATATATACTAATTTTTTCATACGATTCCTTTAATTATAGATTTTAATCATGACAAGCCATCTTAAAACTTGATGGTATAGCTAAACGATGGCAATATCGGGACAAAGCCTTGATTCTTTGCCTTGAACCGCTGCTCACTCTCATCATAGTCGATCTTGACATACATGGAGTTGAGATGACAATAGGCATTATAGATGCTCAGATTCCAAATACGCTCATGCCCATGCTTGGTAACGTGACGGAAGTCAAAGCCTAAGTCGAGGCGATGATAAGCCGGCAAAGTCATGTTGTTGGGAATGGGATACACATAACTATATTTATTCCACCTGTCAGAAGACAAATGCCCACCTACATCTGGTATCTGTGGCAAGGATGCCATTTGGGTTGGCACCGTGGCGTGGTTGCCCGTGTGATAACACCAAGCGGCAAAGCAGCTCACCTTCTTATTGAACGCATATCTCAAGGATAGATTCAACTTATGGCGATTGTCATACTTGTCGTAATACCAGTCCTGATAGAACTCATCATATTTGCGCTTATTCCATGACAAAGTATAAGCCCCACTCAACGTCAAGTGATCGGTGCGATAGGTGGCATCCATCTCCAAGCCATAAAACAAACCCTTGCCATCCATCACCATTCCATCCCATCTGTCAGCTGGCGGCTCCACACCTGCCCAACTGGAATATTGCAACAAGTGGCGAGAGAGTTTATAATACCCCTCCAAAGATAACGTCCAATGCTTGGTAGGTTGTGCATAGACACCTGCCGCTACTTGATAGGAGCGCATTGGCTTGAGTTTCTCGGTAGTTGGTACCCAATAATCCGTTGGCAAGTCCAAGTAGCTATTGGATATCTTATGCACATACTGCGTCATCTGAGTAAAAGATGCCTTCAAGGAGACCTCTTGGCTCAACTGATATTTGATGGCGAAACGAGGGTCTATGTTGGCGAAAGTCTTGTTGCCAATATGAAACAAGCCCATATTGAATCCCACATTGACATTCCACCGAGGATTCAAGATGATTTCATCCTCTGCGTATGCCGACAGTTCATAGCTTTGATGGCGATTGCTTCCATTCACACTCACCGTATCTACTTGCACACCAGAATCTCCCGAATAATTCAACTGCATATAAGTCTGGGGGCGAAAGAGATGCGCAGTGAAATCATGTCCGAATCGAATATGATGAAAAGCATTGGGGCGCTCATCAAACTCCATGCGATAGCCTATATCATCAATCGTGGAATGATAGCGATGTTCCAAATGGGTGATGTTAGCCGTCTCTTGATCTTTAGCACGATACACATAGCGATCATCATCCAAGGAATATAACTTTGAGCGATTGTGCGTATATACTGCCGTAAAGTTGGCGAAGAGTTTGGGAGAGAACACGTAGTTCCAGTTGAAAGCCACATTGAAGTTTCCCCATGTCAACTTGGAGCGTGTCGTCTCTAAATCATAGCTAGTTTTTTCCTGGAAGCCATCCGATTTTCTTTCATCCATCACCTGCTTCACGTTCCAACTATCATTGCCATGATAGATGCTCAGATAAATCTTGGAACGGTCGCTGAAACGATGCGTCACCTTAGCATTCAAGTCCATAAAATAATAGCCAATGCTGAGTTTGTCATCTTTATCAGACAACCAGCTGGTCAAAGGACGAGACAGCAAGTCTGCCCACGAGCGGCGCAAACCTATATTATAAGAGGTCTTTCCCTTGATGATAGGTCCCTCAAACTGCACGCTGGCATCGAGCAAGCCGATACGATATGCACCATGGAAGTGATTCATGTCGCCATCCGCCGTGCGCACATCTACCACGGAAGACAATCTTCCTCCATATCGAGCAGGAAAACCGCTCTTGTAGAAGTCGATATTTTTCACGACATCCGTATTGAAACTGGAAAACAAGCCGATGGCATGGTTGATCTGATAAAGCGGCGTACCATCTATCAGAAAGAGGTTCTCATCTCCATTGCCACCATGCACATAAAGACCACTCGCCAGTTCCTGACCTTCCATCACACCGCTCACCCTCTGCAAGGTTTTGACCACATCTGGCGAAGACATCAAGGAGAACTCCGTCTTGATGTCTTTGGCCGAAAAGGAACGCTTACCCGTCTGAGTAGTAAGAAGTGGCGAATTTAAGTCACCGTTCACGACCACCTCCGGCAACTTACTATCGGCATGGAGTGCCATATTACAGTGCACATCCTTCTCTATCTTCATTTTCTCCACCTTATCAGCATATCCCACGTATGAGAATCGGAGTTGATGCTCCCCCTCAGGCAGGGTCAACGAGAAGAAACCATATTCATTGGTGGTAGTGCCAATGCCATGAGTGAGGTCATAGACCGTAGCGTTAATCAGCGATTCGCCACTCTCATCGCGAACGTATCCGCTGAGAGTGTGGCGACGCTGAACCTGCTGAACTTTGCGATTGATATTCGTGTGAGGTGTTGATATTTGTTGCTTTTGTCTTCGCTTCAATATCACATAGTTAGCATTAATCGTATATTCGAACTCTGTCTTTTGGAACAGAGTTTTCAAAGCCTTCTTCACTGGCATCTTCCGGATGTCAGGTCCTTCGTATGGTACATCCACCTTCAAAGACGCATCATATACGAAGTTGATTTTCTTCGCTTGATGCAACCACTCCATCTGCTGCAGAAGAGTCGTAGCATCCACTCTTGCCGACAAGTCAGTAACTTGAAGTACAAGAACCAAAAGCGTGATGAGTACTTGTTTTACTTTCATAACATTGCTTTTTAATACCGTTGTTGTTTGATTATATCCTTTCTTTTGTCCAAGTCTTTACTGCTATAACGCAAAAGTCCTCGAATCCCCCCATCCTATTCGTTACTTTTTTGAAAAAAATGTAATGACATGATGAATATGAAAGGAACAAGAGAAAACAAACGGATGGAATCAAGAGCCATAAGCGTATGCAACTAAAAGTATAGACGTACGTTATAAGAGGGAGAGAACGTACGTTCATAAGGGACAAGGACGTACGAGCAAATTGGATGCGAACGTACATCCGCAAGGCGTGCCACTGCAGTGGCACGAGCAGCTGACTCCCGTGGAACACTCGTGCCACTCCCGTGGGACGCTCGGCTGACACTAGCGACGCCCCCGACGGAGCTATAAGCGCATCCCTATGCCCCTATAGGCGACACCCGACACTCCTATAAGCGAACACCGATGGTCCTATAAGTGATTTCAACCATTCCTATAGGCATTATGTGATGTTCCTAAAAGAAACCACACATACACTTATATCTGCCAATCATTTCATCTAAAATCTTATCCCAACACAAAGGGAAGGAGGAAGAAGAAGTCGCCTTTCTTGCCTCGCAAAGTCTTCAATGCCTTGGAGATCTGATGCTCCACCGTTTTCTCAGAAAGGCAAAGTTCCTCGGCTATCTCCCGATAAGTCATGCCATCTCGCTTGCTCATCAGGAAGATTTCACGACAACGCTCTGGCAACTGCTCTATCGCCGTCCATAGCTCAGCCTCACGACTAGCACTATCCACAGCTTGCTCATCGGAGATGACACCCGACAAGTCGGAAGGAGAAATGTCTTGAACTATAGGATTCTTTCGGCGCAACTTGTCTATGCAGGCATTGCGAACGGAAGCATAGAGAAAAGACTTCAGATTTTGAGGGTTCGACATAGACAAGGAAGAAACAGAAGAATTGGCATCTCGCTTTTCAGCTTCCAACAATCGCACAAAACAATCCTGCACTACATCCTCCGCCTCATCCAAATCATGCAGATAGTGGAGAGCATAAAGACATAATGGACGATAATATTGCTGAAAAACCAAATCTATCTCCTTCATCTATTCACAGAACTATTCTTCATAAACACTCGCTTGACAAAACAAAATAACCCTTCAAATCATAAAGACTTGAAGGGTTATTTGCGATATGTTGTCCCAGGCGGATTCGAACCACCACTGACAGAACCAAAAACTGTAGTGCTACCATTACACCATAGGACAATCAAACCGACTGCAAAGGTAGTGGATTTTTTCTCCACTACCAAATATTTTTAGTACTTTTAACCATTACTTCACAGTAATCAAGAAGTAGTTCTTCTTACCTTTCTGTACCAAGAGATACTTGCCATCAATCAAGTCATCAGCAGTTACCACCTGGTCGAAAGCTGCGAGCTTCTCCTTGTTGAGAGATACACCACCACCCTTGACGAGCTTACGCATCTCACTCTTGCTAGGGAAGATCTGCATGCCCTCCTGGTTGAAGAGGTCAACGGCTGTACCACCGAGCAAGTTCTTGTCGAGGTCATAATGAGGCACATTGGCAAACACATCGTTCAAGGTAGCCTCATCGAGCTGTGCAAGATTCTCCTTGGTAGCCTTACCGAAGAGGATGTTGCTGGCTGCGATAGCCATATCCAAGTCCTCCTGAGAGTGAACCATCACGGTAACTTCCTCTGCCAAACGCTTCTGGAGTACACGGCGACCTGGGTCCTGCTTGTGCTCCTCTACGAGGGCATCGATGGTCTCCTTGTCGAGGTCGGTGAAAATCTTGATGTACTTCTCTGCATCCTCATCGCTCACATTGAGCCAGAACTGATAGAATGCGTATGGGGTGGTGCGGTTGCGATCCAACCAGATGTTGCCGCTCTCTGTCTTACCAAACTTCTTGCCGTCTGCCTTGGTAATCAATGGGCAGGTCAAGCAGAAGCACTCAGCGTCATTGCCCAAAGTACGGTGAATCAACTCAGTACCGGTGGTCATGTTGCCCCACTGGTCGTTACCACCTAGCTGGAGACGAACGCCATACTTCTGATACTGATAGAGGAAGTCGTAACCCTGGAGCAACTGATAAGTGAACTCTGTGAATGACAAACCATCACGAGCCTCACCGTTCAAGCGCTTCTGTACGCTGTCCTTCGCCATCATATAATTGACGGTGATGTGCTTACCTACCTCACGAGCGAAGTCGAGGAAGGTGAAGTTCTTCATCCAGTCGTAGTTGTTGACCATCTCAGCCTTGTTAGGCTCAGTGCCATCGAAGTCGAGGAACTTAGACACCTGCTTCTTGATAGCTTCCTGGTTATGATAGAGAGTCTCAGAGTCGAGAAGGTTACGCTCCTGGCTCTTGCCAGAAGGGTCACCAATCATACCTGTAGCACCGCCGACAAGCAGATAAGGCTTATGACCACAACGCTGCAAGTGACGCAACATCATGATACCACAAAGGTGACCGATATGGAGTGAGTCTGCGGTAGGGTCGGTACCAAGATAAGCAGACACCATGTGGGTGTTGAGATATTCCTCTGTACCTGGCATCATCTGTGCCAGCATACCACGCCATTTCAATTCTTCAACAAAGTTTTTTGCCATCGAATGAGATTGTTTATAATATATAAAATATGTGTAAGGGGCCCGAAACGGTATCGGAAACTTACGGTACGGGGTCGTAACCCGAACCACCCCATGGATTGCATCTTAATATTCGCCAGATAGCCAAAGCCAAGCCCTTGAAAGGTCCGTACTTGAGAATGGCTTGCCGAGCATACTCCGAACATGTGGGCGTAAAGCGACAAGAAGGAGGTGTATAGGGGGTGATGCACTTCTGATAAAAGCGGATGGGCAATACCAACAACAAGGTCAGTACCCAAGTCACCCCTTGCCAAATGCTATGCAATAGTCTCATCGCCTTCATCGAATACCAAACTCTTCACGACCTTATCCAATGCCCTTTGCATCATGCCGTCCACCTTCTCGGTGTCCTCTATCTGCCCCGACATCCAGATGAAGGCAATCATCAGCTTGGCATCTGGATGAGAAGCCAACGCATCGAACAAGACAGACTTGTGCAATCGGTAACTTTCTCGCAACTGCCGCTTCACATGATTGCGTTTCACGGCACGCTTAAAATGTCGCTTGGATACGCTTACCAACATTTCCACGGGAACATCTTGCGCATCTTTCCGCTTCACGACCTGATACACTACCTTGACAGGCCATTCCTTCTTGACGGAAGAATGACCCATAAAGAGTTGGTCGATGAGCGTCTTGGCACACAACCGCTCTCTTTTGGGTAATGTATAAGTCTTCTGTTCCAACATTCTTATTTATTTTTCTCCAAGAAATCCTTCAAGGCACCTGTCATGGAAGGGAACTTCTTAGATGGAGCCTCCAAATCCAAGCGAAGTCCTTCGTCGGCTACGGTCTTAGCAGTGGCAGGACCAAAAGCACCAACAGCGATATCACCTTGTTTGAAGTCAGGGAAGTTCTTCTTCAAGGCCTTCACACCAGTAGGGCTGAAGAATATCATCATATCATAATCGAAAGTCTTGATCTCCTCTTCTGTGAAGTCATTGCTTACAGTGCGATACATCACACACTCAGTATGCTTCAAGTTTTTCTCGTCAAGAGCATCCTTGATGTCATCATTATGCACGCAGCTCAATGGAACGAGATATTTCTCAGTCTTGTGGCGAGCCATCTGGTTCAACAGACCATCTATCTTGCCTGTATCGCCAAAGAACACCTTGCGCTTGCGATACTGAACATATTTTTGGATATAAAGTGCAATTGTCTCAATCACACAGAAATACTTCATATCCTCAGGGATGGTAATACGCATCTCTTTCGCCAACTTGAAATAGTTATCCACAGCATGACGAGATGTGAAAACCACGGCAGTATAGTCGAGCAAATTTATTTTCTGCTGACGGAACTCCTTCGCTGTAAGTCCCTCAACCTTGAAGAAAGGGCGAAATACACATTCCACGCCATACTCCTTCTCTATATCGTAATAAGGAGATTTATCACTCGCTGGTCTTGGTTGAGAAACTAGAATCTTCTTTACCATTTTTGTCCTAAAAGTTTATTTTCAAATAATGACTAATCAATACCAATCCGCCCGACAAAGCAAAGAGAGGTACTACTTCGAGGGCACAAAAGTACAAAAATATTTGCAAAAAAGTGCCATTTCTCTTAAAAAAGATGATGAAACACTTATAAAAAGACAATATTTTGATGATTCCGACTACGACAAGTGTATAAATCATAGCCGACTCGAGCGAAAAGCCGAAGTACGTCATCAGCAAGATGGCAGGGAGCAAAAGTACCCCCTCACTAGACACCAAGAAGAGGTAAGACTTCATCCATTGTTCATTTTTTTTCCTGTCAAAGAACACCCATCCCACGATGGAATAGAGCAAGGCTTTCAGGATGAAATAGACACCTACATATCCGGCATAGATACCGATTACTTGATACTGGTCGATCGTGAAGGTATCACCCACCGACGCCCTCGAATAGAGGAAGAAGCCGATGGCTATCAACAGACAGGTCTGGAGTCCCAAGAAGAACTGGAAACGCAACTCGGATGAGGTCTCGGTAATCACCGTCGTACCATAACTAGGCGTACGGAAGAATGTCTTTGCCTGGCGGATGATAAACTGGCGAGACTTGGTAAAGGCGATGCTGGCTATCAAAAAACAAAACAGCAACAAGGCGGTCACGAAGTCATCCCCAGCTACCGTATAGGGTATAGGGTCTCCAGCCACGCCCAGTCGTCCTCCCTTCAATTCCGGATGGAAAAGGGAATCCTTCGAGAAGAACGACTCACGATAATATTGTGGCAAACTGACATCCAAGAAGCTTTTTCCTGGTTGATGTCCTGGCAAATGCAAGGTATCTGGCATATTGCTCCAATGTATCTCGGAAGGCTTGATATGAGCCTGAATCATGGAGTCTTGCTGCGCTGGTGTCGCATTCTTGGGCAACCACTTGAGCACTTCCTTCGGAGTCAGTTCCTTCTTATACTTTAAAGGCTCCTGAGCCATTTCTGCCTCAGGAGCTTCTATGATAACCGAATCTGCTTGTTGCATCATCTTACTTTAATGAAAACGCTGCCTTGATGTCCTCTACCTTGTCTAGTTTTTCCCATGTAAACAACTCTATCTGCATGGTCTTTGTCTCATGATAGCGACTGGTGAAAGTCTTCTCTACCACCTCGTTCTTACGACCCATGTGACCATAAGCGGCAGTCTCCAAATACATAGGTTGACGGAGCTTCAACTGGCGCTCGATGGCTTTTGGACGAAGGTCGAACAGCTGAGCGATCTTCTCCGCAATCTCGCCATCGGCCATGTTGACATGGCTACGACCATAGGTATTCACATAGATGCTCACAGGCTCTGCCACACCGATGGCATAACTTACCTGTACCAACATCTCGTCAGCCACACCTGCTGCCACCATGTTCTTGGCAATATAGCGAGCGGCATAAGCTGCAGAGCGGTCCACCTTACTAGAGTCCTTGCCAGAGAAGGCACCACCACCATGTGCGCCCTTGCCACCATAGGTATCAACGATAATCTTACGACCGGTCAAACCAGTATCTCCGTGAGGACCACCGATAACAAACTTGCCTGTAGGATTGACGAAATACTTGATGTCGTCATGGAAGAGAGCCAATACCTTGTCGCCCAACTGAGCCTTGACACGAGGAATCAAGATATTGATGACATCCTCACGAATCTTAGCGAGCATCGCCTCGTCATCATCGTTACCCTGTGCATCCTTGATAAAATCGTCATGCTGGGTAGAGACCACGATGGTATCAATACGCTGTGGGATATTATCGTCGGAGTACTCTACAGTAACCTGGCTCTTAGAGTCTGGACGAAGGTAAGTCATCACCTTGCCCTCCTTACGGATAGCAGCCAACTCCTTCATAATCAACTGAGCCAAGTCGAGGGAAACAGGCATGTAGTTGTCTGTCTCATTGGTAGCATAACCGAACATCATACCCTGGTCGCCAGCACCTTGGTTCTCATCTTCTTCACGGCTCACGCCACGGTTGATGTCATCACTCTGCTCATGGATAGCTGTCAACACACCACAAGAGTCGCCATCAAACTGGTACTCGCTCTTGGTATAACCGATGTTCTTGATGGTCTTGCGAGCGATGGTCTGCAAATCCACATACTCAGTGGAACGTACCTCACCCATGATGACCACCTGACCTGTGGTACAGAATGACTCGATAGCGCAGTGAGCATGCTCATCGTATGCCAAGAACTGATCCAACAACGCATCGGAGATCTGGTCTGCCACCTTATCTGGATGTCCTTCAGAAACGGATTCTGACGTAAACAAATATGCCATATTCTTCTTTCTTTAATTAATGTATTTCTTTTATTTCGGATGCAAAGTTACGACTTTTTTTTCATATACGTTCATTTTCAAAGAAAAAAACGCAGCTAGGGACGTTCAGGCTATACATCCTCTGACGAAAGCCCCTCTTTCATCTCCCGATACTTGATATTTCGAGGATGATGCTCCAAGATTTCCTTCCGCAAGTCGGAGGTTTCCAGATGGGTATAGATTTCCGTTGTTCCCAAGTCTTCATGTCCCAGCAAAGCCTGGATGACGCGCAAGTCGGCACCTCCCTTGAGCAAGGCGGTCGCAAAACTATGCCGCAAGGTATGGGGCGAGATGGTCTTCTTGATGCCAGCATCCAGCGCCGCATTCTTAATCATGATGAGAATCATCGTTCGGGTAAGATGAGCGCCTCTTCTGTTGAGAAACACATAGTCTTCCTCGCCCGGCTTGATTTTCATCACATTCCTATCCATATACCAATAATGCAACTCCTGGAGAGCCACGCTGGAGATGGGAACGAGCCGTTCCTTCCTGCCCTTGCCAAACACACGGATGAACTTCTCTTCCTCAAAGATGTCACTCAACTTTAGGTTGACCAGTTCCGTGACACGCAAGCCACAAGAGAAGAGCACCTCGATGATAGCCTTGTTGCGCTGCCCCTCCCATTTCGACAGGTCGATGGCACTTTTCAACATATCCACCTCCTCCACCGTCAGATATTCGGGCAAATGTTCCCCTATCTGAGGATAAGGCAAGAGTTCGGTGGGATCATCCTTCAAGTAATCATCCAGCACCAAGTAACGATAGAAGGCACGAACCCCACTCAGGACACGAGCTTGCGAACGAGCACCCACCCCTTTGTCGTGCAAGGATGCAGAAAACTCTTCCAGGTCCTCCAACTTCACATCCAACAACGACATCTCCTTGGATTTCACAAAATCCAAGAGATAACGAAGGTCACGCTGGTAAGCATCCAGCGTGTTCACCGTGAAATTACGTTCCAATTTGAGGTATCTCACATAATTCTTAACGATATTCGTGCCCGTTTTTTTGCTTGTTTCCATTTTTATTATTACCTTTGCATCTAGAAGTAGAGGGTATTCTCTGACTTTGCTTCGCAAAATTACAAAAAAAGATTCATATACGAACAAAAATATTCTAGATTATGAAGATACAGATTATCAATGGTCCGAACCTGAACCTTCTTGGCGTTCGCGAACCAGGCATTTACGGCAGCAACTCCTTCGAGAGCTACTTGCCTCAGTTGAAGGCAAAATACCCTGATGTGGAAATCGAATATTACCAAAGCAACATCGAGGGTGAGCTCATCAACAAGTTGCAGGAAGTAGGTTTTTCTTATGACGGCGTGGTACTCAACGCTGGTGCCTACACACATACCAGCATTGCCTTGCAGGATTGCATCCGCAGTATGAAATGTCCTGTGGTAGAGGTACATATCTCCAATGTTCACAAACGTGAGGAGTTCCGTCATCATTCTTACCTCTCTTGCGCATGCCTAGGTGTTATCTGTGGATTCGGTCTTGCTTCCTACGACCTCGCCATCGCTGGCATCCTCGCACAGAAGTAACAATCGCCCCACTATATCAATCTTGACAGAGAAGTTCATCCAATTAGTATGACTGAGACTGAAAACATCGACAGATACATCTGTCAACACATCGAACCAGAAGGCGACTATCTCTACCGCCTCTATCGTGCCACCAACATCCACACCATCCATGGTCGTATGGCTAGCGGTCATATCCAGGGAAGATTGCTCAAGATGCTGGTACAGATGATACGCCCCAAGAACATCTTGGAGGTGGGCACCTTCAGCGGATATAGTGCCATCTGCCTCGCCGAGGGACTTGCCGAGGGAGGCAAGCTCTACACCTTTGAAATCAACGATGAGATGGAAGACTTCACCCGTCCTTGGATAGAAGGTTCGAGCGTTGCCGACAAGATAGACTTCCGCATCGGAGATGCCAATGTGGAGGCTCCCAAGCTAGGCATCCACTTCGACTTGGCTTTTGTGGATGGCGACAAACGTACCTACCTGGAGACCTACGAGATGGTGCTGAGCATTCTCAACCCTAGAGGCTACATCCTTGCCGACAATACGCTTTGGGATGGGCACGTCATCGACCCTGCATACGACAAGGACCATCAGACCCAAGGCATCAGGAAGTTTAACGATTTCATCGCACAAGACCCAAGGGTGGAAGTCGTGATTCTACCATTAAGAGATGGCTTGACATTGATTCGGAAAAAGTAAAACTAGGTACGTCCAAGCATATACCTTTATATATAAAGTAACATCCCTACGTTTGTCAATCGACAATCGTAGGGATGTTTTTATTCATTCAATATTTCATTAGCCATAGCCAAAGACTAACCTAAAAGTCTCTTGCTCAGGTATCTCACAGGATACCAAACAGAAAGCCAGCCTACTGCCAATACGGTGACGAAGATGATGGCAACATCCGTATAATGCACACTCACCGGATAAGCATCCACAATAAAGGAACCAGCGGAATCGCCCAGTTTGACAAAGCCAAACTGCTGTTGTAAAAGACAGAGCAGCAAACCCAAGCCAACACCGATGATGGCACCGATAGCCGAAATCATTCTTCCCTCAAAGAGGAATACACGAGCTATCTGCTTATCACTGGCACCCAAGTTGCGCAAGGTGACCACATCATCTTTCTTGTCAATAATCAGCATGGAGAGCGAACCGATGATATTAAAGCAAGCCACCACCAAGATGAAGGTCAAGAAGATATAGGCAATCATCTTCTCGATAGACATAATCTTGAAGGTATCTTCCTGTTGCTCAAAGCGATCCAGCACTCGGTACTTATCCCCTGCTATCTGCTGCATTTCCTTTTTTACGGCATTCAAGTCGCTTCCATCCTTCAGGCGGATTTCCAAGGAAGACAAACATCCCTGCTGTCCGAACAAGTTGCGAGCGAAGGCGATGGAAGTCAAGATATAACTCTTGTCATATCGAGCTTGCTTCACAGAGAACAAGACTCCCGGACAATTCAAGGAATCCACCACAAACCCTTGCGTAGGATTCGACATATCGAGCTGTCCCTCCTTCAATGGAGCATAAATCTTGAGGAAACCATCCCACTGAGCACCCACGCCCAACGATTGTGCCAGGCGGATGCCCAAGGTACCATACTCCAAGTTGGCTGCATGAAGCGAGAACGAGCCATCACCATAAAGGATGTCATTGATATGAGACATATCCGAGAAATTGTCATCGACACCCTTGATGGTTACCATCGCCTGTCGGTCTTGATAGACGGCAAGAGCCTGGTCCTCCACACTCTCTGTCACGATGTCCACCTCTGGCAACTGACGAATTTTGGTCAAGATAGGGTCGTCACAAGCTGCCGTCTTTCCCATAGTAGGAACCACCTCCAACTGTGGGTCGAAGCTAGTGAACAAAGTAGCCACCAAGTCGTGGAAGCCATTGAACACACTCAATACAATCACCAGCGCCATCGTAGCTACAGCCACGCCGATGGCACTGATCGCACTGATGATATTGATGGCGTGAGTACTCTTCTTGGAAAAGAGATACCTGCGAGCTATGAAAAACGGAAAATTCATCTTACTTCTTGAGCAACTCGTCGATGCGCTCCAAGTAGTCCAAGCTATCATCCAAGAAGAAACGCAACTCTGGGATGATGCGCAACTGGTTTCTTACTTTCTTGCCCAAGTCGTAGCGAATGGTCTTCTCGTTCGCCGTGATGTTCTTCAAGATTTCCTCACCTTTCTCTGAAGGGAATACACTGAGGTAAGCCGTACAGATACTGAGGTCTGGGCTAATCTTTACTTTTGTCACACTTACCATGACACCATGCATCATACGGGTCTGTGACTGGAAAATGAGACTCAACTCCTTTTGGAGGAGTCTGGATATACGATTTTGTCTTGTTTCTTGCATAATTATTATTTATTCATTATTATTCATTATTCAAGATCGACGTGCTTCACCTCCACCTTCTCATGAAGGAAGATTTGCGCCGACTCCTTGAACTTTTCCTCACTTTCGGTTGTCAGATACTGGCAAGTACCACCTTGGGTAATCATCTTATCCACATCTTGGTGTCGCTTGAGATAGTTTTTCAAGCTCTCAGCCACATACATTCCCTGCGGCACAACCCTTACGCCATCAGGAAGGTTTTTCACGATGCTATTCATCAGCAATGGATAATGAGTGCATCCCAAGATGATGGTATCTATATCAGCATCCTTTCGCATCAGTTGTTCGATGCGCTTCTTGACAAAATAATCAGCACCAGGGCTATCAGCTTCATTGGCCTCCACGATGGCAGCCCACAACGGACAAGCCACGCCACTTACCTTGATGTCGGGCCACAACTTGGCTATCTCCAAGTCATAGCTCTGACTCTTGATGGTTCCCTCAGTAGCCAAGAGACCCACATGATTGCTCTTGGTGATATTGCCAATGACTTCGGCAGTAGGTCGGATGATACCGAGCACACGGCGGGTAGGATCCAACTCTGGGATATCTCGCTGCTGGATGGAGCGCAAGGCCTTGGCTGAAGCCGTGTTACAACCCAAGATGACCAAGTGGCAGCCCATGGAGAAGAGTTTCAACACTGCCTGACGGGTAAACTTATACACCACCTCAAAGGAACGTGAGCCGTATGGCGCACGAGCATTGTCGCCCAAATACATATAGTCGTACTGGGGCAAGAGCTGACGAAGTCCGTGAAGAATCGTCAAGCCGCCATATCCAGAATCAAAGATTCCGATAGGACCGGGGTTAGAAGGCAACATCATCTCAAGTTCTCCTTTATCAATTCGGTGATATCCTCTCCCATCGCAGCATCCACGTATGGCAGGGAATCACCATCCACATTCAAGACAAAAGCAAAGCCTTTCGCCTTACCTATCTTTTGAATCACGTCCTTGATTTGTTTCTTCAGAGGAGCATACGCTTCCTCTTCAGCCTGCTTGAGCAGTCGTTCCGACTCAGCCTTGAAAGCCATATTCTTAGCCATCAGTTCTCTCAACTCAGCCTGTCGCTTCTCCAAGATAGAAGGAGCGAAACTGCGCTGACCGTCCAAGAACTCCTCATACTTGCTGTTGAACTCGTCCTCGGCACGCTTGGTCTCTGCATCGTATTTCATACGGAGGTCGTCCATATTATGCTTGGCTAGCGCATAGCCTGGCATGGTATGAAAGACTTCCAGAAAACTGAAATAGGCAAAATGCAAAGATGGTTGCGCCACTGTCTTGACTTGTGGTGCAACTATCGTAGGCTGCTGTACGGCAGGAGACTCCTTCTGTGCGAAAGAAGTCCATGGCATCATCGCCATAACTACATATAAGATTGTCTTTGTCATCATGAAGAGTTGCTTTAATTCTGACTGAACGAAAATCACTAAAAGAGAAAGAAGGGCAAGCACTTCTGCCTGCCCTCTGTATGTTCTTTCGAAAAAGGAATTACTTAATCTTAGACTGTACTTCCTTTGTTACATCAACTACGTTGGTACCTGCATAGACAGCAGCACCTTCCTCGAAGATGTAAGTGTAGTTGCCAGCCTTACCCACTGCGTCGATGGCTGCCTTTACCTTAGCTACGATAGGCTGCATCAACTCGCTGCTCTTCTTCTGCAACTCCTGCTGACCATCCTGGTAAGCCTGCTGAATCTTCTGCTGCAAAGTCTGCAACTCAGTCTCCTTCTGCTGCTTAGCAGTAGCGTTCATAGTGCTCTGACCCTTCTGGTACTCGTCAGCCTTGCGGTTGAACTCGTCCTGCATAGACTTCAAGTCGTTCTCCTTCTGCTTCTGGAGAGCCTCAAGCTCACCATTAGCCTTAGCTACGTCAGGCAAAGCCTGCATGATGGCCTGGGTGTTTACCTTACCAAACTTCTGTGCCATCATTGTCATTGGTGCGCAAAGCATCAACATTAAAATAAGCTTTTTCATCTTTCTATTCTTTTTGATTATTAATTTCTGCAAATATACGATTAATTATTGGAATAACCTAATTTTTGGAGCACTTCGTTGCTAATATCTATCTTAGGTGAGCCAAAGATGATGCCACTGTTGCTTGCTCTATCCACTACGAGAGAGTAACCACGCAAGTCGGAGATTTCCTTTACTGCATTGTAGATTTCCTCCTGGATAGGGGTCATCAACGCCTCACGCTTCTTATAGAGTTCACCCTCAGGACCAAAGTATTTCTTCTTCAAGTCGCTGGCTTCTTTCTCTTTCTGCATGATGGCATCCTGCTTAGCCTTCTTCTGCTCCTGTGACAAGAAGACCACCTCGTTTTGGTAGTTCTTGTACATGGTGCTAGCCTCGATGTTGAGAGCCTCCACCTCTGCCTGCCACTTCTTGCTTACTTGGTTGAGCTGCTCATTGGCACGCTCATAGGCTGGTACATTCTTCAAGATGTACTCCATATCTACCAACGCAATCTTTTGTGCGCTTGCTGTCATGGCTGTGATAGCCATGAACAGCATCATGATTATCTTCTTCATAAGAATTCCTCCAATAATATCAATTCTTATTTTGTTATTTATTATTTATCATTTATAATATGTTTAGAACTCCTGTCCCAAGATGAAGTGGAACTGGCTTCCACCCTTCTTGTACTGGCTTCCGTTCCATACCTTGTCGAAACCGTATGCCCAGT
>ERZ791902.626-NODE-626-length-23537-cov-11.485265_pt1 | contig 23537 bp, 15 predicted proteins | sample MGYA00510149_ERZ791902 | MGnify/ENA primary metagenome ERZ791902 (study PRJEB30046, sample SAMN00792060) | human gut metagenome | study: EMG produced TPA metagenomics assembly of the A metagenome-wide association study of gut microbiota in type 2...
GGGCGCGCAGCCCGGCGATGCAGCAGAAGTCTCCGGCCCCTATGCGCCCCTCATCAAGGCGGTGGAAAAGGGCCTGAAGGGCGAAGCTGCCGCCCAGACCCGCGCCCTGCTGGAGACGAAGGAAGCGCTGGAACTGGTGGACGAAGCCCTCATCCCGGCGCTGGACATCGTGGGCAACAAGTACGAGAAGGGCACCCTTTATCTGCCGCAGCTGCTGCAGGCGGCCAGCGCCGCCCAAAGCGCCTTTGAGGAGATCAAGACGGCCATTGCCAAAAAAGGCGGCACCAGTGAGAGCAAGGGCCGCATCGTCATCGCCACGGTCAAGGGGGACGTCCACGACATCGGCAAGAACATCGTGAAGGTCATCCTCGAAAACTACGGCTTTGAGGTCATCGACCTGGGCCGCGACGTGCCGGTGGAGACGGTCGTGAACACCGTCCGGGAGAAGAACGTGCATCTGGTCGGCCTGTCCGCCCTGATGACGACCACCCTCAAGAGCATGGAAGAGACCATTGCGGCCCTCCATGCAGCCAAACTGGACTGCAAGATCATGGTCGGCGGTGCCGTCCTGACGCCGGAATACGCCGAAAAGATCGGCGCCGACTGGTACGCGAAGGACGCCAAGCGCAGCGCCGATATCGCCAAGGAATTTTTCGGGGTCTAAAAAAGGGGCTGCTGCACAAGGTGAAAAGCCAGTGCAGTAGTCCCTTTCATAGTGTTCACTACCGTATCACAAAATGACTACGGACGCAAGGCGGATGCTTCTTGTTGGGGTGTGCCTGCCCTAAACCCTGCTGGGAACGAGTACGGCAAACTGGAAGTTGTTATTGTAAATCATTTTTTGATATTTCAATCGATGGATAGTGCTCTAAACTTGTTAAGTCAACATCTAATGGAGTAACGTATTCCATATAAAATTTTTCAGGATTTTTATCTTGCAATTTTTTAAGTTTATTCCTAATTTTTTCCTCCTCTGTAGAAACAAAAACCACTGATACTACTCCTACCTTTTCACTTGGATTCATTCTGCTATCTTCAACATTTCCACATAAAATCATTCTAACTGTATTCATAATAATCTTCCTCCACATATAACTCCCGATTTGTTGAACTAAGCCGAGTATACCACACTCCCCCCATGAAAGAACACCCCGATATAGTGGAATTTTGCCATTTTCCTGCGTACGTGCGTACCGGTCATGTACGGACGTACGCAGCGATTGACCTGAAAAGCGCAATATAGGGGGATGCAAAGCAACAGGCAGGATACCACCGCTTGGTGATACCCTGCCTGTTTTATAGTGTCCATAGCACTCGAACCCGAAAACCTTATACAGCCCGGTGAATCCCAAAGAACGGTTCTACAGCAGAAGCGGCTTTTCCGGTGGCAGATGCCTGTTTCAAACCATAGTTCTTTCGAGCGACAGCTTCCACAAAGACACGGTCTTTTTCGGAAGCATTGTAATAATCCACACCGAAGCGTTTGCAGGTTGAAAACAATTCGTCCAGCCACGACATCGTTTCATCGGACATTGGGGAAAAGACAATATCCAAATCTTTGCTATATTCTTTCATACGGCTTCCTCCTTCAATTTCAGAAAAGGTAAGAAGAAAAGATGTTTTTCGCGGCTTCATCTGCAATCATAAAGGTTTTCGGGCCATCCGGATACAGAGAAGCGACCGGCCTTGCACCAAAATCACGGATATAGTGCTGTTCCAGATCATCGGTCTTTGCTTCAAACACCACGACGCCATTGCAGCTTGCGTCAATCGAAAGCTGTATGCCGAATGCAATCATAGCTTTGCCGATTCCCGAATACTTCTTGTGTTCCGTCAGAGTCGGGTTGCTTTCTGGCTGACTCTCGATGTAGACTACAACGCTTCCTTTCCGGACACGATAGGCTCATGGGCAGTTCCCCGATGCGATGAGGATGTGCGGCGAACTTATTCGTTCCAATGTTCAAGTTCTTCAGCGGGGTATGCTTTTGTCCAATGATAGGGCTGCAATTCTTTCAGCTGTACGAATTTGATTTTTTCTTCTTCTGTGGTAACTGCTACCTGCACATCTTCACCCCAGTATCTTAATCTCTCCTGGCAAATACCGCACGGAGACAATACCTGATAGGGGGATTTCTCATCTTTACGGACAAGACACATGCAATGCGTTACCTTTTCATTGAATTTATGCGCTTCAAGCATTGCACCTGTCTCGATGCACAAAACAGCAGATGCGTTAGCAGTCTCAATACTGACACTTGTGTAATAATTTCCATTCGATGTATGCACGACACCAGCACCACCCCAACCGACAGGATACCGTGTTTCAATCAGTTCTACCGCCCTGCGGTACATTTCGTTTTCGATTTCATCGTTTCTCATATAAATCTCCATGCCAACTTCTGAATTGTTGAGCTGAGTATACCATACTCTATGAAGAATAGCAAAAGGCAGGATACCACCGCTTGGTGATACCCTGCCTTTATTCATTGCTGTTCTCGTCCTGTACCGTTCACCACCAGACGGTAGTCATCCCGGTAGATATTCCTAGGGGTCTAGGAACCGCGGGCTAAGCAACAGCCCAACTGGGCTGATTGCTTACTCTGCCGACTAGCGTCGTCAGAGCCGCCCTGTTCGAGTCCTGTACCGTCCTGCTCTGACATGAGACAGCGGCAGACGCAACAAAAAAGCCTCTAACTTTCGTTAGAGGCTTTTGTTTGGTGGACGGTACAGGACTCGAACCTGTGACCTCCTGCACGTCAAGCAGATGCTCTACCAGCTGAGCTAACCGTCCAGATGTCGTATCGACTTGATTATGATACCACATCTTTGGCCGGATTGCAAGCCTTTTTTGCAAATTTCTGCAAAAATCATTGCAGAGCCTTCCGGATGATGTTGTAGAGCACGGGTTTCATGGCGTCGATGTGGTCGGGTTTGCCTTCAAGGATGGACGAGTAGCACACCGACATGCACATGCTGCCCAGCGCCGTGATGCGCTGGTAGACTTCGCGCTCGGTCAGGCCGGCCATTTCGGGGCTGGACATGATGGCGTGGAGCAGTTTGCACATCAGCGGCTCGGCTTCGCCGGAGGCTTCGATCTTGTCCAGCCCCGGCCAGACGAAGCTGCGCTCCAGAAAACGGAGCATCAGGGTGTCGTTCCGCAGGGCCTCAATGATGTGGTCGATGACGAAGATCATCTTGTCGGGAAAATCCATCAACGTGCTGGTGCGCTCACAGGCCGTCACGGCGTCGTCCAGCAGCTGGTAGCTCACGCGGGCCAGAAGCGCCTGGGTCACAGCACCTTTGTCGGCAAAATAGAGATAGAAGGTGCCTTTGCCCACCTTGGCGCGGGAGGTGATATCCTCCACGCTGGTCTTGGATGCGCCCCGTTCCAGGAACAGCTCGTATGCTGCATCCAGAAGCGCCCGGCGCTTTTCCTGCTTTTTGCCTTCCACGGTATTCATGCTTTGGGTCGATTCCTCTTTTCTGCGATGTTCTGTCGTGTAAACATTATTTTAGCAATGCTTTCCTCCCGGCGCAAGCCCCAAATAGCCGATCGGTGTTAGACAATTTTCAGTGGATGATAAAAAAACTGACGTTTGGTCAGTTTTTGTCTTGACACTTTCCGCCAGCTGGTTATAATAGTGCTTGCTCAGAAGTGACTGTGAGTCATTTTTGAGCGCCAATTCTGTTCCAACATTTCAATGGAGGGTTTTCATGAAAAAGATCGCACAGGGCATTGTGCGTCTGCGCAAACTGATCTTAACAGTAGCCATCCTGCTGTTGATCCCTTCCGCGATAGGCGCCGTTGCCACCCGCATCAACTACGACGTCCTCACCTATCTGCCGCAGGAGCTTGACTCCATGATCGGCGAACGGGCATTGGAGGACGACTTCCATCTGGCCTCCACCGGTATGATCACGGTCGAGGGCCTGCCCACGAACGAGCTCATCGCCATGAAGAAGGACATCGACGCCGTGCCCGGTGTCACCCAGACCTTCTGGCTGAGCGATGTGATCGACCCCAGCATCCCTACCGAGATGCTCCCGGCAGACATCCAGCAGTTCATGTTCGGCAAAAATGATTCCACCATGCTCATCGTCCGGTTCGACGGCCCCAGCGCCAGCGACGAGACGATGAACGCGGTCAAGGGGATCAAGAAGGTGCTCCGGAAGGATACCTTCTTTGGCGGCATGAGCGTCATCCTGCAGGACACCAAGGCCCTGATCAATGAGGAGATGCCGCTGTATATCCTGTGCGCTGTGGGCGCCAGTATGCTGGTGCTGTTCCTCTCGCTGGAGAGCACCATCACCCCGGTGCTGTTCATGTTGGGCCTGCTGTTCCCCATCGTGTACAACTTTGGCACGAACATCTTCCTCGGCCAGATCAGCTACATCACCCAGGCGCTGTCCACCGTGCTGCAGCTGGGCGTCACGATGGACTTCTCCATCTTCCTGCTGCACCGCTATCAGGAGGAAAAAGAGCTTCGCTCCTCCAATGAAGAAGCCATGGTCAGCGCCATCTGCAAGACCATGACCTCCATTTCCGCTTCGTCGCTGACCACCATCGCAGGCTTCCTGGCCCTGTGTGCCATGCGCCTGACGCTGGGCCGCGACATCGGCATCGTCATGGCAAAAGGCGTGGCGCTGGGCGTCATCTGCACCGTCGTCATCCTGCCGGCGCTGATCCTGACCTTTGACAAGTGGGTCGAGAAATACAAGCACCGCACCATCATCCCGCAGCTGACCAGGACCAGCTACTTCGTCTCCAAACACGCAGCCCCCATTGTGGCAGTCTTCCTCGTGCTGCTGGTGCCCTTTGTGGCGGCGCAGCAGAAGACCGAAGTCTACTATACCCTGTTCGATTCGCTGCCCCAGGACCTGACCGGCATCGTCGGCACCAACAAGCTGGGCGAGGATTTCGGCATGACCACCTCGCACTTCATTCTGGTGCATGACGACCTGACCGCCACCCAGGTCTCCGACCTGTGCGACGAACTCAAGGACGTGGACGGCATCACGCAGGTCATCAGCCTGGATTCCGTCACCGGCCCCGGCTTTGATACCGGCCTGCTGCCCGACAGCGTGACCGAGATCCTGCAGTCCGGCGGGTACAAGCTCATCCTCGCCAACAGCTCCTATAAGACCGGCACCGACGCCATCAACAACCAGCTGGACGAGATGAACACCGCCATCAAGGCGGTGGACCCCGAAGGCGTCATCACCGGCGAGGGTGCCATGACCAAAGACCTGATCGAGGTCGCGGATGTGGACTTCAAAAACGTCAACGTCTGGTCCATTCTGGCCGTTGCCGTCATCATCCTGATCTCCTTCCGCAGCCTGTCCATCCCGGTGCTGCTGGTGGCCAGCATTGAAGCCGCCATCTCCATCAACATGGGCATCCCGTACTTCACCGGCACCCAGCTGCCGTTCATCGCCAGCATCGTCATCGGCACCATCCAGCTGGGCGCGACCGTGGACTACTCCATCCTGATGACCACCCGTTACCACGAGGAGCGCAGCTACGGCCGCACCCCGAAGGAAGCAGCCCAGCAGTCGCTGGAACATTGCAGCCAGTCCATCCTGACCAGCGGCCTGACCTTCTTCGCCGCCACCGTCGGCGTGGCGGCCATCAGTAAGATGGAGCTGCTGAAGAGCATCTGCCTGCTCATCTCCCGCGGCGCACTCATCAGCATGGCGGTCATCCTGATCGTCCTGCCCGCTGCCCTGATGCTGCTGGACTGGATCATCCGCCACACCACCCTGCACTGGCTGGTCCCCGAACCCGCCTCGAAATCTGAAAAGGAGTAATCACCATGAAGAAATCGCTTCGTTTCGCCAGTGCGGCGCTGGCGCTGACGCTCGCCGCCAGCATGACGATGCCTGCCTTTGCCGCAGGCAAGTCCGATTTTGCCAAGTCTGAGAACGTCTACGCCGTGATGAACGCCGATGGCTCCATCAAGAGCACCACCGTCAGCGAGCATCTGTACAACGCCAACGGCCTGTCCGGTGTGACCGATGTCTCTTCCCTGACCGACATCCAGAACACCGAGAGCGATGCCGCCTTCACCCAGGACGGCGAAAAGCTGGTCTGGAACACCGACGACACCGACGTCTATTATAAAGGAACCACCGACCGTGACCTGCCCATCTCGGCCAAAGTCACCTATACGCTGGACGGCGTGACCGACAGCCTGGAGAACCTGATGGGCAAGAGCGGCCACCTGACCATTCAAATCGACCTGACCAACAACGAGACCGGCACCGTGAATGTCAACGGCACCGACCGCACCATCGTCACCCCGCTCATCACGGCGGTGGGCGTCATCTTTGGGGAGGACGCCTCCAATGTGACCGCTGAGCACGGCGTGATCGAGTCTGCCGCCAAGAGCAACGTGGCCGCGTTCGTCACTCTGCCCGGCGTGAAGGATTCGCTGTCCGGCCTGCTGCCGAAGGACCTGTCCACGGTGGAAGATTATTTGCAGGACAGCGTGACGGTGGAAGCCGATGTGGAAGATCTGGCAGCTCCGCAGATCATGCTGGCCGCAGCCACCAGCCCCGATGCGCTGGGCACGGACAATGTCTTTGACCTTGACAGCATCAACGAGCTGACCGACGGCATCCAGCAGCTGAACGACGCCATGAGCCAGCTCATGGACGGTGCGTCTCAGCTGGAAGACGGCGTCTCGCAGCTGGCCGGCGGTACGCTGGCTCTGCTGGATGGTGCATCCCAGCTGAAGACCGGTGTTGCCGCGCTGGATAACGGCCTCGGCCAGCTGACCAACGGCCTCGACACCCTGACCTCCAACAATGCCGCCCTGAATGCTGGTGCCCAGCAGGTGGCCGACGGCGTTCTGGCTTCCGCAAACAAGACCCTGATGGAGGGCGGCCTCATCGACACCCCCATGACCTGGGACAACTATGAAGCCGTCATCGACGAAGTCCTGACCATGAACGACAAGACGCTGGCCGCTGCCCGCAAGAAGATGGTCCGCACCATCTGGGAGCAGGCCCCCAGCTTCAAGGACAGCCAGCTCGACCTGGCCCTCTACCTCTCCGCGACCAAGACCAATCATGATCTGGAAGCAGCCCTCCGCCTGATGCAGAGCTACGACCCCTCCATGATCTGCGGTCTGGTGCAGCTGCTGACCAATGCCGACGCCCGGCAGATCGCCCACGAGGAGCTCAAGCTGCAGGCCGAGAACAGCGACGATATCGCCAGTGTCCGTGCCCTGAAGACCAGCCTGAGCCAGATCCAGTACTTCGTTTCCAGTGTCAACCAGTACACCAGCGGTGTCGCCACTGCGGCCGACGGTGCCCACTCTGCCAAGGACGGCAGCGCCCAGCTGGCCTCCGGCAGCAAGACCCTTTACGATGGCGTGAACACCCTGAACAACGGCGTCAGCCAGCTGACCGACGGTGCCACCCAGCTGAGCGATGGCCTGGTCCAGTTCAACGAAGAGGGCATCTCCAAGCTGACCGGCTCGCTGGACACCGACCAGATCCACGCCCTGAAGACGGTCCTGGACGAGATGACCAGCCGCCTGGAGAACTACACCAGCTTCGCCGGTGCACCGGAAGGCGCTTCTTCCAACGTGAAGTTCATCTATAAGACCGGTGAGACCGTGGCCGCCGCCGAGAATACGGCCGTGGCCGAGACTACGACCCAGGAGGGCAGCTTCTTCACCCGCCTGTGGGAGCGCATCGTGAATCTGTTCAAGTTCTAAGTATTTTGAAGTAGAAGGAAAACAGGAACGCCCCCTGGTATCGCAGCGATACCAGGGGGCGTTCTCTGTTTTGGAGCTGTGCCTGCTGCTGCCCATTGCGGCAGCCCCCAAAGCCAGACGAACAATGGGAAATTTCATCATTTTCGACGATGCTCTTCCATTTTCTTATAAAAATGGATACGGCAGTCGGACTATACAAAAATAAACGTTTTTCGTTTTTTTTTTTTTATATAGAAAGTAAAACCTTGAATCCTGTTGACAAACAGGGTTGTTGTTGATAAAATGATATCACACAAAATAAAGCGTTGTTCATGAAAAATTATTGGGCAAAATATTGGGCAAACTTATCGAAAGATAGGGGCGCAAAGCCACAGGGGCTTAGGTCTGGAGATGTACCAGATGATGCCAGCCGGTTGCTCTCGGTTTGGAGGGGAGAACTTCCGTGTGCCGGGAACGTCCAAAACCACAGGTGTGTTCTTTTCAAGAGCACGCTGGATTTTGCTCGTATCATCAAAGCTGCCCAAAGTCGGGCGGCTTTTTTTATTGTTCTGACGGAAAGGGAGCGTGGAGCCCATGGAGAACAAAAACACAAGCAGAGTTGTCATCGGGGTGCTGGTGGCACTGGTGGTGCTGCTGGGCGGCTACATCGCGGTGTCCGGCGCGGCACGGGGCGGCAAGTCCGCTGTCACGGCCACCGGCAGCACCGGCGCGTCCGAAGCAGCCGCGCTGCCCATGGAGACCTATCAGGCGCAGTACGTCAAGCCGGAGACCCCCATCGATCGCAGCAAAAACGTCACCCTGCCGGGCTGGGGCGGCTTTACCATCCCCGCAAAGACCAAAACGATCACCCAAGGGTTCGAGTTCCATAACCCCGCCGAGAACCTGTGGTACGAGGACTGGGTAAGCCTTGACGGCACCCCGCTGGAAAAGCTGGTGGTGGACAGCGGCCAGACCGCAGAACTGAGCCACTACCTGCGCCTTGCGGGCATTCAGGCCGAGGTGACCAAGGTGCTGGAAGCCGACCCCGCCTATTTCGAGATCCAAAAAACTGACGAGGGCGTGTACACCATCGAGGCCATCAAGGACTATAAGGGCGAAAAGCCCCTTACCGTGCAGGCCGACGACGGCAAGCAGTACACCTTTACCGTGACCGGCAAGGAGGAGTGCTACTACATCGCCTTTGGGCTGTATTTAGAGGACGGCGACGAGCTGCTGTTCCAGTCCGGCCTTGTAGCGCCTGGGTTGTATGTGCAAAAGATGGAGATGACCCGCGCCCTTGCCCCCGGCGAGTACCCGGCCTATGTGGTGTGCCAGCCCTATCTTTCGGACCGCGCCACCAAGACTAACAGCGGCATCGTAAAGCTGACACTGACCGTGGGCTGAGCCCCCTACAGCGGGCAAAACCGGCAGTGTTGACGATAAAAAGAACTGAATTGGGGATCAACAAACCATACGGTGTGAAAGGAGTAGGCAGATCCAAGGCTGACCGTCAGCCGCGGGCCCCATTGCCGAACAAAGATTATGAAGTTAACAAAAAAGGCCGCCGCCCTGCTCCTTGCAGCCTCTCTGGCGGTGTCCGTCTGCGCGACCCCGGTGTTTGCGGAGGATGCTGATACTACTCCTCCGGATATGGGGTCGCAGAAGGTCGAGTATAATGGTACTGGTCCTACGATTGGTACCGGGCACACCACTGTCCTTTACAAGGTTACGGAAAGTTATACTTGGTCTTTTCCGATTACCATTGACTTTGGTGAAAATGCTGGTCCTGAGTCTAAGACGCGTGTCGTTGAGGCTAACTTGAAAACTGGAAATGGTGCGATGGCTGGCGCGACAAATGGCACTGCACCGAAGGTTATGGTCACCAAGAACGTTATTGGTGTCGGTAAGACATTGAAGATTGCCGTTAGTACTAATGAGAAAGAGGGTGTGACTATCGATGACACTGGATTCTATGTGAAGTCCGGGACTGAAAAGCTTTACTTTACCATTACCAAGCCTGCCGTTGGCGTGGGTAGTACTGCAACGACGCTGGATAAAAAGGACAACAAGGTCATAAGCGTTCCCTCTGGTACGAACACGGGGGAACAGGCGCTGGAGTTTAAGTTGACAACCACTCCTGGTACTGCTGAAAAGGCTGGCTCTTACGAAGGCTACGTCATTTTTTCTAGTAGTCTTGTCTAACCCCGCACCCAAACCTGAATCATACCTGAAGCCCAAAGGGGAGATGGGAGCTGTTCCCTCTCCCCTTTTTTTGGTTTTGGGGAGAAAAACCAGACCCCCCGCCAAGCGTCCTCGCCCTCTCCGTCTTTGCTGCGCAAATCCACCTCTCCCAAAGGGAGAGGCCTTGGCAAAGAGATGAAGTTTGCGTGGACTGCCAAGGGCTCTCCCTTTGAGGAAAGACTTCCCCCGCGCCGGGGGAAGATGTCGCGCAGCGACAAAAGGGGGAGTCTGGCGCGTTAGCGCCTGAGAGGGCGAGCCAGTTTCCGGGAGGGCGGCAAAGTTTACGCCCCCGCCAAGCCTGAGAGGGTTCAAAACAAGCAGCCACCCCACACAAGGAGGAACACACACCATGAAACATTGTGCAAAAAAACTGCTGGGCTTTGCGTTTGCGCTGGCTCTGTGCCTTGCAGTGGGTGGAACTGCGCTTGCTGAAACGCCGGAGCAGGAAATGCTTGCCTACGAGCCGAATGTTACCGCCGAACCGGGCACTAACACCACCGGCAACCTTGCAACCGACGGCTATCAGGTCACCATCCCCACCACCGTGGAGGTGAAAAGCGGGGAGGATAAGGGTACGCTGGAAGTTAAGGCACAGCTGAAGCAGTACCGTACGCTGAATATCGGCATTGCATCGAACAATAAATGGAAACTGGCGTATGACGATACAACAGCGGCAGATACGCCGAAGGTGGATTATACGCTGTCGGAAGGGACGAGTGACGATGTACCTGCTGACTGTGAGTGGCAGTATCAGCCGGACACGAAAACGCTCAGCTTCTCTACAACAAAAATGCAACCGGGCACTTCGCTTGAAGAGGATATGAAGCGGGTCAGAAGTTCTTCCTATGAACTTCCTATTACCGTCCCGACCCCCAGCCAAGCTACCATGAGCGGCACTTACTCCGATACGGTAAGCTTTGAGTTTGACCTTACCAAACAGTGCGTTACTTATTTCATCAACGTCTACGAACAGGAGCTGAAGCTTACAAACAGCGGGACGCACGTTCAAGCCGTGGATGTGGTTGATGCAAACGGAAACGTAATAGGCGATCCCACACCGAAACTCACCCAAACTTTTGAGTATCCCTTACAAAACGAGGATCATCGGTGGACATATAGCAGTGACGACCCGGAGGATGACAAGCTTCGCTGGGAAGAACTGCCCACGGCGACCATGAACGCGGACAGGGATAACAAAGCGGGGAAAACGAACGTTACCTTCAACCTGAACCTGAAACGCAAGTGGTACTGGCTGGATGTGAACGGCATTACAAACAAGGAAACCTGTACAAAGTGCGAAACGGACGGCAACCAAGGCGGCAGGATTGCCGGTTTTGTGAATATTAAGGTGTCCGTGGATGATGGTACAAATTGGTCAGACTGGTTCTGGTATTCCGATGGTGATGACTACTGGGGCACTTTCCCCTACGGAACAGAGTTCCAGCTGGGTCTGCACCGTGTGAAGGACGGCTATGCGTACGATGAAGAAAACGGCAAGGTTGCCATCTATGCAAATGACACGCTGGCATACACCCAAGACACGGATATAAGCCTCGATAAAAGGACGAACTACCGTGTGTACAAAGGCAAGCTGGAAGGCGAACCGGTTGATAAAACTCTGCACCCCACAAAGTGGGGCGGCATCTCCCATGCTGCGGGCAGCTACCCGCGCTACTGCTACAACGTGTGTTTTGTGGACGGCATAACCTATTATGCCAACGGCGGCACCGGCGGCAGAGAGGATACAAACGCTTACCACGGCGCGCATACGACCTTTCAATATACAGCCGGTATGACATTGGCAGACCCCCTAAGCGACGAACTTACAGGCTGTAAATTTACTGCGCCTGACGGAAAAGAGTTTGCGGGTTGGAGCACTACCAAGGACTATACCGCCGGTCAGCCGCTCTATGCTGCTGGTGCTGATGTGAGCAGCGTTACAACATGGCCTACCAGACCGGGTACGTCGAATCACGATACTTTGCCAACAGGCGATGGCCAGACCGTATGCCGCACCCTTTACGCCATTTGGAAGAAACCTTACACGGTAAAGGTGCAATTTGGCGGTATTATAGGCTGGACAACATGGGATGCTGCGAACCAGTCGTTCCCCGAAAAGTTGCAGGGCGGCGACAAATTTGATGAACCTGCCGTAGAACTTGGTACGGCTTACGCCTACGGCAATACGTCCTTGACGCTGAGCGCCACCGAGAATAAGACAGTGTGGAATGCGCTCCAAGCCAAGATAGAAGCAAAAACCACCGAGATTGCCACTGCTGTCCAGCCGGATGCTGTCTGGCAGCTCAAAAACGAGTATACGACTACCAGATTGCCCGCGAACGGTGAGGTGACGATCCAAATCAAGCGCAAGCGCTACCTGCTGAACGTTATCCCTGCGCTGGACAATGGCGATGGCACTTACTCCCCGGTTTCTAACGCAACAGATGCAGAACAATACGGCACCTTCAGATTGAAGTCCTGCGGTGCGGAGCAGACGCAGGGAGGAAAAGTCTCCTATTACCAGCATATGCGCAACTACGGCGGCTCGTATGAGATCTACGATGTTAAAGCAAATGCCGGGTATCTGTTTGTAGGCTTTGAGAGACCGACTGATAAAGGTCCGACAACGACTGATGGAACGGGTAACCTGACCGGCAAGAACACCGATATCCACTATTTTGGTGACAGCTTGGGCAGAGAATACACCGGCGATACCATTTATGTGATGTACAAAAAGGACATGGTGACCTTTGATTACAACGGCGGTACTACTGGTGATGGCGCAACGAAACAGGTTTTGCCCTATGATGATACCATACGTTTCCCGAAGGTGGTGCTTACTCACCCGAATAATGTAACCCATATTGGCTGGAGCACGGAGAAAAACCCCGACAGCGATGACAAGATTTTCAAGCTGACCAGCGCCGGAAATGTTCTTCCGGAACAAACCACGGTGAGCAGTAAGGTCAAAAATTGGCCGAACCCGAACAATAAAGTCCTTTACGCCGTTTGGCGCTCCACCACCGGCCCGAACCGAGCCCCGGCGAAGAAAGCCCTGACCGTGCGCTACCACGCAAACTTTGACCCGAATGAGGAGCTTGCTCTTGACCTTGACCCCGACCCCCTGCTGGATGATCTGGACGATACCTTTGGCTTTGACCCCGATCCCCTGCTGGAGGACGTAGACGATGCCCTTGAGGGAGCGGTAAAGACTGTGAGCTACCAGCCCGGCGAGGATGTTGTTCTGCGCAACTGTATGTTTAAGCGCAGCGGCTACGTTTTTGTGGGCTGGAACACAGAACCGGACGGCACAGGCAGACTGTACAGGGTAAACGGCGTGCCCATAACCGACTGGGCAGCGGGCGATACGGTAGACCTTTACGCCCAGTGGAAAAAGCCCGACCACCTGAAGCCTGTGGTAGACAACGAACCCTTTGTCCCGACTGACCCCGATACCCCGCCGGAAGAGCTGGACCCCGGCTTTGGCATAGACCCTGACGCCGACCCCGCAGACGAGGAAGGCCCCGCCGATGATGCGGATGCCGTAGACGATGCCCCAGCCGTTGCGGACGAGGAAGCAGCCGCAGCCCCGCCGGAAGAGCTGGACTTCGGTTTTGGCATAGACCCCGACGCCGCTATGGGCGGCCCCGCCCCTTTTGTGAGATGGTAAAACCAGAATGCCCCCTGGTATCGCAGCGATACCAGGGGGCGTTTTGCTGCCATTTGGCAGGATAGAACGTTCTCAGAACCAGTTGATGTCCACGATGACCAGCTCCGGCGGATTGTTGATGCGGGGGACCGGCGTACCCTTGCCGTCACCCAGACCGCGGCTGATGACGAGGGAGGTGTCGCCGATCTGGTGCAGACCAGCGGTCAGCGTGGGCAGGAAGCCCTGATCCGGCGTGTAAAGCCCGCCGATGCCGGGGATGCGGATCATCCCGCCGTGGGCGTGGCCGCAGAGCGCCAGATCGACTGGCACGTCAGAGAAGAAGCCGTCCTCCAGAAAATATTCCGGGTAGTGGACCAGCAGCAGCTTGAAGGCATCCAGCTGCTCAAAACTCTCGAAATATGCACTGGCGTACCGCTCGTAGGAAGCGGGTGCTTCGGCCACGCCGCCGATGGCGATGGTGTTGCCGTTGACCTCCAGCGTCTCAGTCTCGTCTGCCAGGAAGTGGACGCCGATGGCCTCCAGATCTGTCCCGATGGGGGAGTTGTGAAAAACGATCTTGGGCCATTCGTGGTTGCCGGGCACGTAGTACACCGGCGCGATCTTGACAAGCTCGGTGCACAGGTCGGTGACGACGGAATAGTCATCCACCAGTTTGTCGTTCATGTCGCCGGTGATGGCGATGATGTCCGGTTTGAGCGCGGTGATCCGCTCGATCAGATCCGCATTGTGGTCGCCGAACTCATGCAGATGCAGATCGGACAGCTGAACGACCCGGACGTTCGAGGTCAGCTTGTCGGACTGGACCTGATAGTAGCTCTCGACAAAGCTCTGATGCTTTGCAATGAGGGTGAAGATGCCCCACAGGGCCGCCAGCAGCACCGCCAGCCCCAACACGAACTGAAGGATGCCCAGGACGATTTTTTTCAAAGGGCCGAAACGGGCCTTGCGGGGTGCGTAATGAGAAGCCAAAGATTATCCCTCCTGTCTGGTTTTAGAGCGCATTGCCTCACGCAGCAGTGCGCGGATGGAATAGGCATTGTTGGCCTTGCTCTCCGAAATGCCGATGGCGTATTCGTAGGTCGCCTCGGTGCTCTCGGCGTTGTAGGCCGCGATGAGGCGGTGGAAGTAATCGGCAAAGCTCTCAGCGTCCTCCATCCGGCACTGGTCGAAGAAGCCGATGAACTGCTGGCCGCCGTTGTAATAGACGGTGCCGCAGGTGGCCGAGGCTTCCTTCAGGAAGCCGGCAAACTGGTCCAGCATCGCGTTGCCGCGTTCGCGGCCGTAGGCGGTGTTGATCTGGCTCAGGTTGGTCAGCTCCACCACCACACAAACGGTATCGTCCGGCAGGACGCGGCTGCTGTTGTTCCGGATGAACAGATCGCAGGCGGTGCGGTTGGGCATATCCAGCGACTGCTCGGTGAAGAACATGTATTCCACAAAGTCCTGGATACGGCCCAGCAGGATGGCGCCGCAGACGCCCAGGATGAAGAAGACCGCGACGCCCAGCAGGATGTACAGCTTGACGTTGATCTTCTCGCTGACCGTTGTGCTGGCCAGAACGCCCAGGTTGACCGCGCCACAGTATTCGTTGTACTCCTTCATGGTGATGGAGAGGCTCTCATACAGGGAGTTCAGCTGGCTCTGCAGGGCGTCGATCTCCTGCTCCACAGACTGCTGGGAGAAGGCCTTGTTCTTGCTGGAAACGTCCGTGGAGTCGGATGCATCCTGGAACACGTTGATGATATACTGGCAGTAGGCAGCGTCGATGACGTTGCTGGACTTGCGGTTCAGAATCGTCACGTAGTCGCTGATGAGGGTGTCGTAGACGGTGGTGCGGTCTACTTTGGTGTCATACTCGTAGACATCGTTCAGCACGAAGCCGCCGGCGTCATCCTCGGTGCCGGTCCGGGCTCCTCTTTGATAGTAGAGGGAGCCGTCCTTGTTCTTGTTGCCGTAGCTCTGGATGACTTCCAGTACGGCGGCGACCTTCTCGGTGTCCACATCGCCGTCCATGATGTAGGTGTTGTAGCGCTCCTGGTATTTTTTGAGCAGGACTTCCCGGTTCTGCGTCAGCTTGCCGCCCAAAATCTCGGAGAAGAGATAGGGGATCTCAACGTCGCCGACGTAGTTGTACTCATCGAGCAGGTCCGAGAGAGACATCCCGGTGTGGGAAGAGATGAACTCCGGGTGCGATTTCTGGCAGTTGATGAGGTTGGAGGAGATCTCGGAAACGGTGTTTTTCAGGATCTCCGCCTGTTCGAGGTAGTCGTAGCCATGGCCGTCCAGCGTGGAGGCATTGTTGGGGATGGTGTAATAGTCCACGTATTTTTCGCCGAAGCTGGCAAAGTAGCAGCTCAGGATCTCATCCAGCATGGTGCGGGCGTACTCGGTGTTGTAATTGCTGCTGAGCGAGAGCGTAACGAGGTATTCGGTGGATTGGTATTCCTCCACGTCCTCACCTTTTTCAATTTTGGCCGCCTGGGTCTTGGCCACATCGTCGGGCACGATGGGGGTGACCGTGCCGCCGGAGCGGATGGTATCCACGTTGACGGTCAGGTCCAGATTTTCAATGGCCTGCTTGACGACGGAGGAAGAGAAGATCTCCGAAACATCCAGTTCGCCGCCGCTGGGGGTCTTGCCGTCCTCGGCCTGGGAGTAGTTGTATTTGATGATGGACTGCGCCGTATAGGCCTGATTGCTGGTGGCATAGCGCATGAAGAACACACCCGCACAGAACGACATCAGCGCGATGAGCGGCCACCATTTTTTCAGATATCGGATGATGTTAAAGCTTTTCATTTCGTTTTGTCCTTATCGCGGATGACTTTGCTCTTGGCGAGGACCCAGGCGCAGAGTGCACAGAACGTGACGCCGCCGGTCAGGATCATCCACTTGATGCTCAGCTCGTCGGCCAGAGAACGTTTCTCAAAACTGATGGTCAGGTAGTTTTTGGTCTTGTAGCGGATGTATTCCTTGTTGAGGATCCGGGAGGTCTCGATGAGGTTCTCCAGCTTCTGCTTCATATCCTGGATCATGCTCTCGGCGGTCGCAACGCTGGAAGGCGTATTGGCCGTCTGGGCATTCATCTGGCGGATGGCGTATTCGTTTTTCTGGATGATGGCCATCGTATCGTTGGCGGAGTCGTTGGCGCTCTCGGCTGCCGAGGCCTGGTAGTCGATGGCGACCTTGGTGCGGGACATATAGAAGTTGTTCTGGGTGTCCAGCGTGGGGATCAGAACAACGGCAGTCAGGGCCGAGTCGTAGATCTCGATGGTGTGCAGGCGGTTCTGGTATTCGGCCATGAGTTTCTGGTAGCTGATGTTCTTCAGAAAGTTCTGGTATTCCAGCTTGCTGATGTAGCGTTCCCGGTTTTTGGAGAGGCCGCTCTGCAAAACATAGGAATCGTATTTTTCAAGGTCGATGCTGGTGAAATTGTCCACCTTCTGGCGCAGAGAAGTGAAGGTCTCGCCGGTGAGTTCGGAGCGGAAGGTGCCGTTCTCCTTGGCGTTGGTGTTCAGGAAGCGGTGGAGCTTCTGGCACTCCTTATTAAAGAAGGAGCCGATCTCCATGTACTCCTGCTTGTCGCACTCGGACCAGTCGGGGGAGATGCCCATCTCGACGTAGGTATAGTCCTCGTAGAAGACCTCTTTGTAGGACTCGACGATCAGGCTGAGCATATCTCTGGCCGAGATGCGGGGGCCGATCTCGTCGTTCTTTTCGTAGGTGATGGTGTAGGTGGTGGCGATCTTATAGCTCGTGGTGTCGGAAGGCAGCTGCATTCCGTTGACGTTGGAAGCCCAGGCCGTGATGTTTTCGGCCATATCCTGCGCGGTGACCTGGCCTTCGAGGCCGGCCTTCGCGATGGCGCGGTCCAGCACGTCGTCCGATTTGATGAGCGAGATGTTGAACCGGGTGTTGTTGGGGTAAAGCCCTCTGGTGGCTTCCTCGTAGTTCAGGGCGATCATCATCTTTGCGGTGCGGGCTTTCAGGTGGTACATCACAAAGCTGGTGGAGCACATCACCAGAAGGATGAGGGCCAGGTAGAGGAGGCGGTGCTTCCACAGCCCCTGGAAGAGAAGTTCGACCAGCGCCCAGAACTTACTTTTTTGCGGGCGGTTCGGTTGGTTTGTTTTGGGAGATGGCATGGTTGTAGATCACCTCGTTTCGATCCAGCAGCTTCATGGCGTGGCCGATGGGCAGCAGCATGAAGATCGTGTTCATATAGCAGTAAAAGGCGGTGTTGTCGGTCGCGTAGGTCACAAACGCATAAATGGTGCAGTACAACAGCAGGAAAGCGGTCTCGGTGCCGTACTGCTTCTGGCACCAGACGACCTTGCCCTGCCAGCTGAGCCAGATCCAGAAGGAAAAGCCCCAGAAGCCAAGCTCAATGTACATGGTCACAAGGTCGTTGTGCATCCCGCCGAAGTCGTGGGTGCCAAAGACGCCGATGCCCGCTGCATTCATGATGCTGATATACCGCGTGACCCAGCCGATGCCGTAGCCGCGGAACGTAGGGCTGAAGGAATACAGGTCGGTGAAGGCTTCGTACAGGCCCTTGCGGCCCATGGTGTCAATGCCCAGGGTGTCCACCGTCCAGCTGAACAGGCCCGACCAGATGAAGAAGACGTAGAACAGGCAGGCGGCGATGGCGAAGATGGAGATGGAATGGAGCACAAAGTTCTGCCCCTTGGGCTTGAGCCGGGTGATGAACAGGTGCATCACCAGCACGCCGAGCATACCGATGAGGGCGATGCGCTTGAGACCCAGATAGAAGAAGCCCGCCGCCAGTGTGAGATGGACGACCCGCCGCCAACCTTTTTCAAAGAGGGCGTAATAGAGGACCATCAGACCGAACCCGAAGGTCAGGTCGTGGACTTCCAGCGCTTTGATGGGCGCATTGGTGTCTACGCCGCCGGATTTGGCAAAGGCGATGAAGCCGGTGATGAACTCGCTCAGGCCGTAAGGCCGGAGGCTGTCGAACACCAGGATGCAGACATTGGCGATGCACATGCCGTAGAAGGTGTAGTCGATGGCTTTGCCGCCGAACAGATACACTGCTGCGCACATCGAGGTAAGCGAGATCATGTGGTAGAGGATGGTGGAACACCCGCGGGACATGTAGTTCAGCTGCTGGAAATCCAGCGACCAGACAAGCATGGACCACGCCGCCATCATCACAAAGGGGATGAGAAAGATGATGTAATATTCCTCGATGAGGGGCAATCGGTTAAAGTCTCCGGTGATGAGCAGAAAACAGGCGGCTAGGCCGACCACGGCGGCCTGCACCAGGTACTTCATGAACCAGGGCAGGCCCATGCCGCGGTACCAGAACCCGATGCCCATCATGGCAATGTAGAGCAGCGGCAGCCAGAACGGCCGCTGCGCCGATTTCCGCTTCAGGAATTGTGTTCCTCCATGCTGCGCAAGATACTCCCAGTTTCCGCTGCCATATCCCCCAAAGAGTAGTTTTATAAAACTTTGCATCTGCCCTCCTGTGCGAGCCTGCGGGCAAGCCGCGGCTCTTCGCGTTCGTTCAGTTCAAAAGCTCCACGATGGCCTGATAGTTGCGGGCACAGTTCTGGTCATCTACCTGGTCGAACAGCGCGTCCACACGCTTTGCGTAGAAGGGGGATATCATGCCGTTCTGAGCCAGAGCGCGGTCCAGCTCCCGGAAGAGCGCTGCCTGCTCGGTGACCACAGGCCCGAAGCCGTCGTCCCGGTAGCTGAAGTAGCCGACGTCGTGGTGCACGCCCCAATACTGTGCCTCATCGAACTGGTAATAGAGGAGGGGCTTTTTCATATAGGCAAAATCGAACTGTACGCTGGAAAAATCGCTGACCATGACGGCGGATTCCATCAGAAGGGTCTGCACATCGGCCTCACCCAGCGCCGCGATCTTCACCCGCGGGTTGGCGGTGTGGAAGCTGCTCAGAAAACGCTGCACCTCGAAATGAGGGTAGAAGACGGCCTCATAGCCGTGCTTCTCCAGCAGCGCCTCCAGCTCCGGGCTGGAGATGACGTCCTGCCAGTGCCGGAAGTAGTCGCTCTGCTCGAACTCGGCCTGGGTCTTCCGCTCGATGGCGTAGGTGCGCCAGGTGGGCATCAGCAGCAGCTGGCGCTTGGTCTCGTGGGGGCGCAGCAGGGCGTCAAACCGGCACAGACCCAGCCGTTTGACAATACCGGCTGGATAATGATAGGCAGATTCTACAAAATCCCGTTCTTTTTGCAGGGAGCAGACGAAAAGGTCGGTGCGGATGTTGGGGTAGTGATACCATTTCATGTCGTCGATGATGACCCCATGCTGCAAAAAGGCGCGGGGGCCATGGACCACATGGAGCTTGTCGAGCATGTAGTAGCTGTCGATCTCCGGGGTGTAGCCCAGCACATGGGTGCTGATCTTCATTTCCGATGCGGCGCAGAGCAGATAGTGCTTCCAGCTGCGGTAGGGCACGACCCGGCCCAGCGCCTGCACCCGCTCATAGTCCGGCAGGGTGGGGTCTGCCACGAACCAGCTGTTCAATTCAGGATGCTCCCGGTTCAGGTATGCAAAGATGTGGTAGCCGTTGTCCCGCGCTTCGCGGCCCCGCTCGGAGACGAGCCAGACATGCCGGTAATCCTTGTTCCAGCACTTCAGAACGGCAGCACAGCAGGTGGCAGTTTCATATTTCAGGAGTTCCCGCAGCAGATGAAAGGCGCGCCGGGTCTTTCGCAGCAGATCGTTCATAGACGTCGTTCCTTTACATTCAGTTGATAATACAGAAAAAATTCCGATTCGTCAAGCTTTCTTCACCACATCGCCATACAGGGCCAGCAGCTGGTCGCAGTAGCGCTCCAGCGTCATCATGCGGTCTTTCTTCTGGATGCAGTGGGCCGACATCTCGGCCAGCAGGGGCTTGTCTGCATAGAGCGCCCGGATCTTTTCCGCGTAGGCGGCCGGGGTGAAGGTGTCGTTCAGGATGCCGGTGCGGCCCTCTTCCACCAGTTCCGGGATGCCGCCGATCCGGTTGCAGAGCACCGGGGTACCGAGGGACTGGGATTCCAGCAGAGCCAGCGGGCAGTTTTCGTACCAGATGGACAGGTGCAGGGTGAACAGCGCCCCGGCTACAAGGTCTTCGAGCGCTTTGCCGGTCTGGAAGCCGACGTACTTCACATTGGGCAGGGTGCAGTTTTTGCACAGATCCTCCATGGGGCCGCTGCCCGCGATGACGAAGGGAATGTCCGGCAGCAGCTTGCAGGCTTCGAGGATGCGGTCGATGCCCTTTTCCTCCGAGAGGCGGCCGAAGTAGAGGACGTAATCTCCCTTTTCGGCAGGGGCAGCCGCAGCGACCCGGCTCAGAAAGTTGTGCAGCATCACCGTCTTGCCCCGGAAGCGGGGGACGGTGAGGAGCTTTTTCTCCAGGAACGCACTGGGGCAGATGAAGCGGTCGATCTTGTCGTAGACGTGATTGCACTCGTAAAGGGTGCCCTCCACGGCACCAATGAGGCTCTTGGGCAGCGAGCCGTGGATGCAGCGCTTTTTCACGCAGGGCCACTTGCTTTTTTTGCCCATGCAGGCTTCGCAGAGCTTTTTGGAGGTGAACTCCATCATCATGTGGTTGGGGCAGAGCATCTGCACATCGTGCACCGTCTGAACCATGGGTACCCCGCATTCCGCCCCGGCGCAGATGACCGAAGGCGTCAGCTGGAAATTGATGTTGTTGAAATGGATGAGGTCGGGCTGAAACTGCCCGATGACCTGCTTCAGCTTCCGTTTCGCCTCAAACGAGTAGAGGATGCGGAAGGGGTAGAGCAGTTTTTCCGCCCCGGCGTTGTGGAAGTCCATATTGGTGGTGGCGAGGTGCAGGGCATTGCCGACGGTGTTCTTTTCGTCGTACATGCCAAAATATTCGACCTCGTGGCCCCGGCGGGTCAGTTCCTCGCCGATCTTGAGGAAGTAAGTCTCTGCACCGCCGCGGGGGTAGAGAAATTTATTGACGAATAAGATCTTCACAGGGGCCAGCCTTTCGTTGCGAAAAGTAGAATCGGAGGATTCCCATATAATAGGTATGTATAAACAGTTCAATAATAGCATCATCCCTCTTTTTCTGCAATATGTATTCACAAAATCATCGCAATTTGACGGGGCAAACGGCCCGAAACCGCAAAAAACCGTGAGCGGCGGAATGGCATCTTCCGCGCCCACGGTTTGTCAGAGGTGGATATTCGGTCAAAGATCGTAAAGTGCGTTCAAAAATTTACTGCAAAGTGCTCGGTGCGTCGCTCAGGTTGTGCACGATGCCGTACCAGCGGCAGTTCGTCTGTGTGCTCAGGTCCACATCGCTGAACTTGGTCACGCCCGAACCGTTGATGTCCGCATTGAAGACCTTGTACATCGTCTTGCCTGCCGGGCTGGCCGGGAAGACGTAGGCCGTCAGGCCGGTGGGCCAGGTATCGGAAGCAACGTACCATTTGAGATTCGTGATGTAAACGACATACTGGCTAGCGCCAAACTGGAATCCCTTCTGGTAGGTGTCGATGTAGCAGTCCGAGAAGCGGGTGCCGTTGCCCCGGATGTATGCGAAGACGGTGTTCTCCAACAGGGCCTTTTTGGTGTCGTTGTCGCTGTAGTTGAAATCGAAGCACCAGGCGTGGATGTTGTGGAAGATGCTGCTGCCGTTGCACGAGAGCGCCGTCTTCACGTTCAGGATGACGGTGTCGCTGTACATCGAATCGCCGGTGTCATAAATGCCAACGGCATTCGGGTAGTCCAGCGAAGACTCGATCATGCAGTTGCGCACCATCAGCTCATACGAGAGGTTCGCTTCCGTCTGGCCGTCACTGGTGGTCATAGACGAGTCGTTGAACTTGCCGCAGATGCCGTACCGCTGGAAGTTCTGGATGGAGATATGGTCCAACAGGGTGCACTTCTGCCGTGCCACGGCGATGCAGTCGTCTGCCTTGAAGTTTGCGTTGACTTTGCCGTTGCCCCGGATGAACATGTCCTGCTGGGGCGTTTCGGGCGGGTACATCTTGCCGCGGATCTCGATGAACCGGTTCACCTTGGTGCGGGCCGTGCATTTCAGCTCGGCGTTGTCCAGTTCCAGATAGCACTGGTCGAACACCAGTTTCCCGGAGAACGCATACACGCCCTTCGGGAAATACAGCGTCTCGGCCGGGTGCGCGGCGATGAGCGCATTGAACGCGGCCAGGTTGTCGGTGGTGCCGTCGGCCTTGAAGCCGTAATCCAGCACGTTCAGCATCCCGCTGCCGCCTGTGCTCAGCGTGGTGCCATTCAGGTCGTATACCATATCAGTTTGCCTCCATCAGGGTCGTGATCTGTGTGTCGGTCAGCGCCGTGTCGAATACCTGGAAATCGTACACCGTGCCATTGAAGAAACGTGCCTTGCCGTCCGTAATTTCGCCTGAGGCGGTGGTCCAGGAAGCACCAAGGATCAGCGAACGATCCACGGTCTTGTTCGCGGCATAGTTCGGGATGTTCTTCCATTCGGTCATGGAACCGTATGACAGGAACCGGAACTGCGTTCCCTTGATCTGGAGCAGAAACTTCAGTTTCTTCCCGGATTCGACCTTGACAAAGTGACTGCCGTAGGTGAACATGTTCATGCCCACGGTTCCGTTGGTCCATGTTGAAACGATGATGCCTCTTTGATCGTTGGGGATATCGCTGAAGCAATCAAGCAAAGTTGTCACCGTATTAACTGCACTGTCAGCCACCGTAAAGGTGGCGTACACCGTCAGATTCATGCCGGTGTCGATGGTTGCGAACGGTTTGATTCCCGTGTCGATACATTCCTTGTTGGTCGGCACAAAGGTCTTTTGAGCCGCCAGTTTATAGCGCGGCGTCGGCAGGCCGCTGATGGGGGTGTCCGGCTGGCTGGGGGGATCTGGCTGGCTGGGCGTGGGCGGGACATCGGGCAGGCTGC
>ERZ791902.634-NODE-634-length-23210-cov-150.568387_pt1 | contig 23210 bp, 22 predicted proteins | sample MGYA00510149_ERZ791902 | MGnify/ENA primary metagenome ERZ791902 (study PRJEB30046, sample SAMN00792060) | human gut metagenome | study: EMG produced TPA metagenomics assembly of the A metagenome-wide association study of gut microbiota in type 2...
ACAGTGATTGCGCCGTCTTTGTCAACGAGCAAAACCTTGTCGAACTCAACAGTCTGACCTGCCTCTACATCCTTGATGTGATGTACGAAGAGCTTCTTGCCCTCCTCTGCCTTGAACTGCTGACCGTTAATTTCTACGATTGCGTACATTTAATTATTTATATAAACGGGTTTTTCCGCGAGGCGTCCTGCTTCGTGCCGGATCTTGACCGAGCCCCAACGAACTAAACTTTTCTGTAACATTTGCCCAATCCATGAGCATTCGGAGTGCAAAATTACAAATTATCTTCGATATAAACGAATATTGCTTTTCTAAAGAATATAGTTTTATGAAGATTTAACTAATTAGGGCATTATCCGGCATCCTTTTTAATCCTTTTAAGATTGTCCGCCTCTCTATTGGATGCTTTTCCATCCCAGCAGCTGGTCGCTTCGGTCTGTGGTTCCCCTATAGTATATCAGTGCATCATATCTGTTGGCTGTCTGATAGAAGTCGCCGTCTGTTGTTACATGTCGGGTGCTGCCGTCGCTTCTCAATACCAGGTATTGATAGCTGTAATAGCCTTGTTTCAGTTTCACCTGTGCATGATAGCAATGGCTGCTTTCGTCATATTCCATCTGATATTCTGGGGTAAATGAATCTTGGGTCCAGAAACCGTTCAGGTATACTGCTCCTTCCTGGCGGGGAGTCTTCAGGGTGAAGTGGACGATGGCGTAGTCACTTTGGCTGTTGTTGCCTATGTTGTCGCTGTTGCGGATGTAGAAGGCTCCTTGTCCGCTTTCGTCGTATACGTAGCTGGGTCTGGGTTCGTCGGGAGTGACGTAGGCGTGATAGTCCTTTCCGTCCCAGCTGATTCGCTCGAAACCCATGGTCGGGTGGTCTAGGTCCAGCATTTCAAACTTGTGGTATTCGTTTCCGCCCTTGAATATGAGTTGTCTGTTGTGTATCCAGCTCATCTGTTCTGCGCTGAGATAGTCGGGTTTTGCGTTCACTGCGGCATTGTCCCATCTTCCGTTTTGCAGTACCACGGTTTTAATCTGTTCGCCGGGTGCTGTAACGTGGATATTCCTGTAGTCGGCCGTCATCCTCACCTGCTGGTGCTGTCTGTTGTTGTCGATGTCGGTATTGGAAGAGTAGGCTAGGTCTACCTTTATCTTGGGGTCTACGATCATGAAGCATGCCGTAAACATTGTGTTTTCTCCCTCTTCTGCGTTGTCATCGTAGACGGTCAGTTTATAGTTTCCGCTCATCGTAATCCGGCAGTTCTCATTGGGGATAGTCAGGTGGTAATGGGTGTATAGATGGTTGGTGTTGAACGACTGTTCATTGTCGTCAATCGTCAGTTCTCCATTGAATCCCTGCAGATAGTCGGTATCAAAGATTCCTTCCGATTCCTGCCAGTCGGCATCGCAATGGGTGATTTTGTAGGTGTAGCGATGATAATCGTGGGACATGTCGTCGAAGTCTATGTTGATGGCATTGCCGCCCAGTTGGGTGATAGGCATGCTGAGCCAGTCTGTTCCGGCTACCACCTGGAGTGAAGCTATGCGTTTGTTGTGTATGATGTTATGCTGAGCTTTACCTGGTAGTTGAACTGCCAGGATGAGTATGCAGCCTATCATCATCGCTTTGATGCTGGATGAAATGATGGAGTTATCTTTTTTCATGTTGTAAAATGCGTTTGTGCTGAATCTTTTTGTCTTTGCAAAGATACGGTAAATAGGGGAGACTACCAAACAAAAGGGCAAAAAAATAACTTGCAATAGTCTCTGAAGGACTGAATGCAAGCTTAAACAATCTAACTAATACATGAAAAACACTGTAGTCGATAGGGGAATCGAACCCCTATGCCAAGATTGAGAATCTTGTATCCTAACCATTAGATGAATCGACCGGTTATTGTTTGCATATTTGCTATGCTGTTTGTTGTGTTGTAGTCGATAGGGGAATCGAACCCCTATGCCAAGATTGAGAATCTTGTATCCTAACCATTAGATGAATCGACCAACGGTACATTTTTTCGTACGATAGCTTGCGGAAGGTGGGGGATTCGAACCCCCGGTACGGTAACCCGCACGGCAGTTTAGCAAACTGCTGGTTTCAGCCACTCACCCAACCTTCCAGTCGGAAATCGTTACCGAATCAACAAGCATCGTTCTCAAATGCGGTTGCAAAGGTACTACTTTTTTTCGGTTCTACCAAATTTTTCAGCGATTATTTTTCAATAAAAATTCACTTTTTTCGTAACCCTCTCATTCTCAGACACCCATTTTTTTACTTTTTATCTTTTAAAATGGAGTTTGGGTGTAAAATGTAGATAAAAGTATAAAATGTGGCAAGTCTGATGTAAGTTTAAAACGAGTGTGAAGAACGTGTTTTCGAGGTTTATGAGCAAAATAAATTTTTGATAATACGAAAAAAGCAGATTTCCAACTAAGGAAATCTGCCTTTTAAAAGGAAAGGGCCGCTCGATGATGTGATGAAACTCCGAATGTCAGTAACATTTGAGAGCTCTCCGCTTTTGTAATCCACCGGCTTTGCAGCTTAGTTGACATGTCAGTTTATGTGGCCCGCCATTGGCAAGAGAAGTCTTCTCGGTTTCATAAGTGTAATTTGATGAGTATCCCGATCGAACCGACACGACCCTTATATTTTTTCGATTAGACGTAGCTTATGCTATCATCTATCGATAGAAGTCTTTCATTTTTCTATGATGCAAAGATAGTGTAATCTTTTGAAACTACCAAATCTTTGAGCCGATTTTTTCGAAAAAACTTTTTGATCTGTACGGTTGAAACGCCCTGAAAGGGCAAAAGCTCCTAGCCCAGGGCATCGCCCTGGGTAATTACGGACGCAAACCTGTCGCCCTGTAAGGGCAAAAGCTTTAAAACTCCAGACAAAACATAAAGCTTTTGCCCTTACAGGGCGCCTTGCTGATTGCCATCATACCCAGGGCGATGCCCTGGGCTAGGAGCTTTTGGGCCTTCAGCCCGTACTTGAACCACATGCGAAACTTCAGTCTGTTATGGTTTCCTGTTCTCTATCTCTTCGTATATCTTTTCGAATTCCTTTCTGAGCATGCTTTTGTGTTCGATGATGTTTCTCAGTTCCTTCAGTGCTTTCTCGTTGGGGGAGTTCGGAATCCATAGTTTGATGTATCCGTTTCTGGAATACTTCTCTTCCATGTGTTCTGAGAATCTTTCCCACTGTTCTTCCTTGTTTTTCTCTGGATAGTTCTCTTTTCCGTATTCAATGGCGCGAAGGAAAATCTCGTGTACCTCGATGTCTCTGTCTGCTTCAGCAACGATTTTCCCATAGATGCTTCGTGGCTGTCTGCTGGATGAAGCACGGTGATCCTCCACTGCTTCCTTCATGATCTTGATCTGTTCGGGAGTAAACCAGCGTTTCAGTCTGGCATCAGCCTGGAGAATTTTTCCGCTCGTGATGTGATGGATGGCGCGCGGACCGCTCATTCCTAAGTCGTGGTAGGCGGCAACGATATAAACCATGTCGATGTCGGCACCTGTTACAGGTACGAGTTTCAGGGCGTTTCTGATCACACGGGTCACGTGGCGCAATCCGTGGCTCTCACCAAACTCCGTATATTTGGGCAGAATCTGTGTTTCCACAAACTGCATGATTTCGAGATTTACTTGTTGCTTCATACTTTTTCTTCTTTATATATATAATAATGTACGCGCGTACATTATATAATTACATCATTCCAATGATGATGAAGGTAGAGATGATACCGAAGGTGAAGATGTTGAGCGCAGTATAACCCAGCACCTTGTTCAGCATTCTGCCTTCACCTATCTTCCTCATCTTGGCGTAGGTCCTGTTGTGTAGCACGAGACATGTTGCTGCAAAAGGCAAGAACTTCGAATCTGCATCGTAGGCAAGGGCACCGTAGATGTTGATTCCTATCATGATGAGGATGCCGATGTTGCCCAGTGCGCAGTAGAGTCGTTCACCGTTTTTCTTCCCGATGTGAACAATCAGCGTCTTCTTGCCCGCCTTGAGGTCGTTGTCGTGGTCACGATAGTTGTTCAGGATGAGCAGCGTATCTACTACCAGTCCGCAGGCGATGGAAGTCAGTATGGTTTCGCCGGATACTCCCTGCATTCCTACCGGCATCACCAGGTAGTAGGTGCAGCAGACCGGTACGATGCCGAAGAAGACCAGCACCAGCAGGTCGCCCAATCCCAGATAACTCAATTTGGTGGTATAGAGGAAGCAGAATAGCACACAGCAGATGCCTACGATGATCATCTCCCTTCCTCCGTAAAAGCCGAGTGGCAGTCCGATGGCGCAACCCAGGAGGGTAGTGAGGATGATGCCCCATTTCATGGCTTTCATCGTAATCCAGCCTTCGGCACAGGCGCGTTTTGGACCGAGTCTTGTCTCGTCATCGTTGCCATGCTTGAAGTCGAAGAAGTCGTTCACCAGGTTGGAATCTATCTGCATCACCCAGGCAAAGAGTAGGCAGAGCAGGGCTGGAATCCATTGACAATGGGTGTTGGAATCCTTGTATGCCAGAGCTACACCCAGCATTACGGGAACAGCAGCTGCCGTCAGAGTAACCGGTCGGGCTGCCAGGAACCATGCTTTGAGAGAATTAGTTTTAACCATAGATTAGGGAATTTTTATGTAAGGAGTGAGCGATAAGGCTCACTCCTTACTATTTTTTTTATATACTAGTTGAAGAAGTTCCAGCTTACACCGATTCTCATCACGCTTGCGTTCATAGGATAATGAGGGGTGAAGAAATAATTCTTGTCACCCTTGCCGGCATTGATGTGGCTCATCATGATGAAAAAGCGGGTATGCTTGAGATGTGCATTGGCATATACGTTGATGATAGGGTAGTTGCCTACCTTCACGTTGTTCTCGCCATTACCCTGTACGGTATACATGCCCACGTATGGAGAATAGTCTGGGGCTTCGTAGCTGGTAAAGTAGCGTACGTCGGTACCCATGTCTATTTTCAGTACCTTGGCAATGTTTACCTTGATATAGAGGTTGCTGTATACATTGAGTGCAGGTACCGGAAGTGCACTCTTGTTGCTGGAGTTCTGATAGGTAATCTGGTTCTCCCAATGGAAGATGCCGAACTTGAAGTTCTGTTCCAGTTGGGCTGTCAGCAGATTGATGCCTGAACTTTCCTGCATCGGTGTCACCACAACGCCAGTGCGAAGGAAATCTTCTGTCACGTTGTATGACTGTGAGAAATAAGTATAGTTCTTGATCTCGTCTACAGCCACCCGCAAGGTCGTGTTGGTCTTGTTATATCTCAATGTACCCATGATGCGGGTATGGATGGTCTTCTCAAGGTCATCATCCCACCATGCATGACGTGCATGATATTTACGGTAGTAGAAGGATGGTGTCTCCCGGTGGAAGAACGCATCGCCTCTTACCTGAACGGTATCTCCGAGGAATGGGATGTTGACATCCAGGTTACCGTCGATGGCGAGGGTACCGGCGTCTACACCTGTCAAGCCAATCTCAGCTGTGGCATTATAGTGCAGCGTCTTACCCTGTTGCTTACTCAACTGTCCACCCACGCTCAGTGCATGCTCGTTGAATTTCTCGAATCCGCCTTCCTTGTCAGGCAGGGTATAGTGGCGCAGGTCATAGCTGGCGAAAGCCTTGATACCAGCCTTTGCCCACTTGCTGAATCCTTCCAGTGTAGCCAGTGCCAGGGTATTCTTCATGTGCCAGTGCTTGGTCTGGTCGTAGATGGAGTCACCCTGTAGTCTGCCTGCGGTATAGTATTCTTCGAGATAATAGTCGGCAGGAGTCTTGTATGCCTCGTAGATACGTTTGTAATTGTCAAACTTCACGGTATGTATGATACTTGTAACCGGCACATACTCGTTCTTGTACCACAGCGAATCCTCCTGTTTTTTCTTTTCGATGGCCATCAGACTGTCGGCAGCCGCTTTTCCGTTCACGGCGATACGGTTGCTGTCATCCTTACCATTCTCATCTTTAGCAGGTTCGTCTCCGGCAATCTTGGCATTGTCCGGTCTTCCCGAGAACTGGGCCTTCTGTTTCTTGTCGAAAGCCTTCTCGTCGAATTTCTTTCCGCTTTTCTTGGCTTGTTTCCTGGCTTCCTCCTTGGCATCTTCTGCAGCGTTTTCCTTGGCTGATTCCATGGCGAATTTCTTAGCCTGGATTTCTTCCTCGGTCATTTTTACCTTGCGGTTGAAGCCGAAGCTGTATCGGTGACTCAGGAAGATATGCTGGTTGTCATTTCTGTTCCAGTTCTCCTCCAGTACGGTAGGAATCTCATTGCTGGCGAAGTCATCGGTATACTGTTCCGGATGCTTGATATAGTCGTCATTGGTGATACCGCCGTTTTCTGTAACCTTCTGGTGATTGGTACTGAAGAGTAAGTGTGCCTGATATCTGTCGCCCAGATAAGAGGTCCACATGGTGTACTTGAAGTGGGAAGTACTCTGTGCATTGTAGTATCCTCTGCCGTATTTGTAGTCGAAACGGAATCCACCACCCAACTGCTTGTTGGCATTCACTGCAAAGATAGCCTTGAAGTCGTCTTCTCCGTTGGTACGGTCACCACAACTGTTCAGCGTCACGTTGGTGAAAGGAGAGTAGGTGTTGGTGAAATGGAAGTCGCTCACGGGCGTTACGATGTTGTCGTATGGTTCCGTGAACATGAAGTTACCCTGCGTACGTCGGTCGATGAAGATACGGTTGATTCTTGCAGTACCCATGTTGCCCAGTGTATTATACTGTCCATATAGACCCTCGTTGAATGTAGAGTTCATATACAGGTGCTGCAGTGTGTCGACGGTAGCTTCCGTCCTGTCTCCGAATCTTTCGTCTATGGTCCACACCTTGATACCCTTTGGTATTTCCTTGTCCGAACCGAGCGAGTCTGTGTTCGCCCGGTTGCTGGTCTGTGGTCTGAACTGTGAATCTTCGTTATTGTTAAAATCGTTTTGTGCCGCAACTGTGAGAGTTGCAGCACAAAATAGTATCATCGTTAATATTGATTTCTTCATTATCTTTCTGAATGTTCGGAACTGGCTGTAATCTTTCTGGATGTTTGGAAACCAGCTGTTATTTTTTGAATAGTCGGATGCAAACTTCTGCAATCTTGATAGCCACACCAAGAATCAGTACGATTGCTGCCAATGTGTGATAGTCGTCCAGTTGGGTCCAGATAACAACGCCGATGATAGCCAGGAGCATGAATGCGATGTTGAGGTAGTTGCGTATCTGCAACATATTGTTCTGGTCGCTGTAGGCTAGTCGGCGGTGATGTCTGTGATCCGGACGCACGGCATAGCTGGTCTTTGGCTGTTCCTGCTGCTTGCTGTTTTCTGCCTGTTCTGTCTGTATGCTGTTATTTTCTTCTGTCATGATTTGAATTGATGTTAATTTTTAACCAATGCTGTTATCTCACTGAAAATCTGGTCTTTTCTGTCGATAGTCTTTTTGCGGAACTTACCGAATATCTTTGCCAGGTCGTTCTTTTTCTTGGTCAGTGCCACCTTGTCGGTAATCACCTTCTCAGCAGGAGCCTTGAATCCTGTCGGTCTGTCTTCCTCATAGTTGTATGAGATGCGGAGGAGTTTGAGATTCAGATGATTGTCTGCGATTTTGGCAACGAGCTGATACTTGAACTCTGAGCGGTCGAGTGAGATGAAGGAACTGCTGAACACGAGCCATTCGTCCATGCTGTTGGCGATGATGTATTCGTTAGGGTTCACCAACGCCACTCTGCTGCCGATATTTTCATCCGACTGTGTCAGGTCGCTCATATATTCGTATACGATGTCATAAATCTGCTTGGCTGTCTTGCCGTTGGCATCCGTATCGAGGGTGAATTCCACCTTGCCCTCCTGGTTCAGCTTGACAGCTCCTTCCAGATACTTAGGATCTTCCTTGAGCTCCACACCGTTTGCCATCAGCACAGGCTTTGCTTCTTCCTTCTTCTTGGCTACCGTGGTAGGAATTGCCCATCCACCCTTGGTGACAGCTTCTTCCTTCGGGAGGTTGGGAGCAGGTTCTGCTTCAGCTTTCTGGGCTTCAGCCTGCTTGATTTCTACTTTCTTGGCTTCCATCTGCTTGGCTTCAGCTTCCGCCTTGGCTGCTTCCTGGTTCAGACTGTCGGTCTGCGCCTTCAGACGAGCAGCTTCCGCCTTCATCTTAGCTATCTGCAGTGCCTTCTTGGCAGCTTCCAATTGTTTCTGGGCTTCTTCCAACTGCTGTTGCTCTGTAAGCACAGTCTGTGCTTGCAGAGTAAGAGGAAGAAGCATCATTATAGGGATGATAAATTTTTTCATGTTGGTTTTACTTATTATCTAAAAAAAAACGGATGTTGCGGAAGATGAGGGATTCAAACCCCCGATACCCGAAAGAGGGTATACCGGATTTCGAGTCCAGCGCATTCGGTCACTCTGCCAATCTTCCTTCGTCATTGTCAGATGCAAAAGTACGATAATTTTTGCACCTGACAAAATATAGACGATTTTTTTTAATTTAATTATACTTTCACTCAAGTTTCGCAAGTAAGCCCCACACGCCCTGAAAGGGCAGAAGCCCCTAGCCCAGGGCATCGCCCTGGGTGTTTATGGACGCAAACTTGTCGCCCTGTAAGGGCAAAAGCTTTCAATACCCTACAATGTTTGAAGGTATCTGTCTGCTTCGATGGCTGCTTTGGCTCCTGAACCTGCTGCAACGATTCCCTGACGGTAAACTGGATCTGCAACGTCACCGGCTGCAAAGATGCCTGGCAGCTTAGTGCTTGCCGTACCCGGGATAACCTTGATGAAGCCCTGCTCGTCCAATTCAAGATAATCCTTGAAAAGGTCGGTATTAGGCTTATGGCCGATTGCCAGGAAGAAACCGTCGATAGCGATGTCGAACTCCTCCTCGTTGGCTTCTCCCTTATGACGAACGAGATGAGCCCCCTCTACACCGTTCTCTCCGAAAAGACCTAAGGTATTGGTTTCGAAGAGAATTTCGATATTCTCCTTTTCCTTCACGCGCTGCTGCATGATTTCTGCCGCACGCAGATAAGGCTTGCGGACAATCATGTAAACCTTCTTGGCAAGACTGGAGAGATAGAGAGCTTCCTCGCAGGCTGTATCACCACCACCTACTACGGCAACAGTACGCTTGCGGTAGAAGAAGCCGTCGCAGGTAGCACATGCCGAAACGCCCTGTCCACGGTATTTCTCTTCGTCCGGCAGACCCAGATATTTGGCAGAAGCACCTGTCGCGATGATTACGGTATCAGCCTCAATCTCATTTCCTCGCTCATCTGTCAGGTGATAAGGGCGTGAACTGAAGTCTACCTTCTCAATGCTTCCGTCTCTCAGGTCAGCACCGAATCTTGCAGCCTGCTCCTTCATGTCCATCATCATCTGGGTTCCGTCTACACCGTTAGGGTAGCCCGGGAAGTTTTCTACTACGGTGGTGATGGTAAGCTGTCCACCAGGTTGCATACCCGAATAGAGAACAGGTTTGAGGTCGGCTCTACCTGCATAGATGGCTGCAGTATATCCTGCAGGTCCACTGCCTATGATTAATGTCTTTACTTTTTCCATTTATTTCCTTTAGTTTAATAATTCTTATCCATAGATTATGCAAAGTTACTATATTTCGGTTAGATTACAAAATAAAGAACCGTTTTTTTTCTATCTTTAAGATTTTATTGCTATCTTTGCACCCAGAATAGAAAAAAAGCAAGATGGTTGCATCTAATCAGACGAATAAAAATAAATAAAGAGATATGAATACAATTAAGAAAATTGTACTTACGGGTGGTCCGTGTGCGGGAAAGACCACAGCATTGGTCAAGGTGATAGAGCATTTTACGAGCCTTGGCTATAAGGTGTTTACCATTCCGGAAGTACCAACCATGTTTACCCAGTCGGGTATGAATTATCTTACCAGAAACGAGAAGTTCTTTTTTGAGGGTGAGAAGGCTACCTTCCTGACTCAGATAGGGTTAGAGGATAGTTTTTCCCGTATGGCAGAGACTTTGGACCAGCCGGTCATCATCGTTTGCGATCGTGGTACGATGGATATTTCTACTTATCTTTCTGTAGATTTCTGGAATCGCATCATCTCTGAGCAGGGATACAGCAACACCCAGTTGCGTGAGCGTTATGATGCCGTGCTGCATCTCGTGAGTGCTGCCGATGGAGCAGAGCAGTTCTATACCACCGCCAATAATGCGCAGCGGTTGGAGAAGGCTGATGAGGCTGGTCTTCAGATAGCCCGTGAACTGGATAAGAAGATTGTTTCAGCCTGGAAGGGTCATCCTCATCTCCGTGTCATCAACAATCATGAGGACTTTGAGAACAAACTCAATCGCGTATTGAAGGAGATAAGCAATGTCCTGGGCATTCCTCAGCCGATAGAGGAGGAGCGTAAATATATCGTGAAACTGGTGGGCGAGGTGCCTAATGCCATTGACAGCGATATTGTCCAGACCTATCTTTCGGGTGAGCCGGGTAGTGAAATCCGTCTCCGTCGCCGTAGTTTTGAGGGTGGAAAATATGTGTACGTACATACATCCAAGAAGCGTATTTCGGATAAGGAACAGATTGAGACAGAGCGTCAGATCAATGCCAATCTCTATGAATCGATGCTGCAGCAGGCAGACCCTTATCGTGCCACCATCCGCAAGCACCGTAAGAGCTTTATCTGGAAGGGACAGTACTTCGAACTGGATTCCTTCGAGCAGCCAGTTCACGACCTGATGATACTGGAAACCAAGGGAATAGCTCAGCATGAGAATGTAAACTTCCCTCCATTCATCCAGGTGGTGGAAGATATTACGGGCAATACACAGTATGACAATTATAATATCGCATTGAAGAGATAGTATGTGGTAGAATCGGTAACCGGCTGATAAAACAAAAAAAAGCATAACAATGGAACCAACTATATACAATTTTTCACTTTGTACCGCACTGCCGTTAATGTTATTCTTCGGCTTTTATTTTTTATTTGCAAAGACTCCTGAAAAGAAAATTTTCAAGAATTATCTCCGCTCCCGACAGATGATGGGTATAGCTATGCTGCTGCTTTCGGCAAATTATTCGGTACATTTCTTCTTTGGTATCCGATTCAAAAATGCGGATTCTGCCATATTGATGAACATGTCCACATACTTCCTGTGCTATTCTCTGTTCAGTTCGGCATTGATAATGTTGCTTGATCGTTTTTACATTACCAAACGGCGTGTGTGGACACATATCATTTTATGGATTATATTTTCAACTCTTTCCGGAGTTGTGTTGTTCCTGTTGCCAAGCGGAATCATGCAAAAAATCTCTTTATTTGCTTTAGCTGCCTGGTTGGTCGTTTTTGGAGTCGTTTTAGCTCGCAGAGTCATAATTGCATATCGTAGAGCCATTCGGATTTTCAATGAAACTCAGGCGGATGATATAGGCGCATATATCGAATGGCTTTCCATATTCACTTATTGGGCTGTTATCTTTGGTGTCGGATGCGGATTGCTGACATTTCTGCCAGACAAATATGTGTTTATCTGGATTTTGTCGTCAATACCGTTCTACAGCTATCTTTTCTACAGCTATCAGAACTACCTGCTGTTCTATGAACAGGTAGAAAATGCGTTTGAGCAGGATATGCAATCTGAAGAAGAACTTCTGACAAACTCGGGAATTGAACCCGAAATGGTTTCAGAAGAAGTTTCTGGGTCCTATACAGAATTTATAGAGAAGGTTGACAACTGGATAAAGACAGACGGCTATGTCCAGCAGGGACTTACCATAAAAGAACTGTCCAAAATACTTTATACGAACCGTACCTATCTTTCCGCTTATATCAAGACTACGTATAAAATGACATTCCGCGAATGGATAACCAGTCTCCGGTTAGAGTATGCGAAAAATATACTGAAGAAGCATCCTGAAATCAATATACAGAAGCTAGCTGAGTCTTCCGGTTTTCTTTCCCGCAGTAACTTCATCAAATTATTTTCCGAGAAGGAAGGATGTACGCCTGCCAAATGGAAAAAAGCAAATCGGGAATAATTTGTGTAGTAAAAAACATCGGAAAAGGTCACAGAAACCCATTTTCAAAAAGTACTCAAACGACAAAAAAGTGCAAATTCGACAATTCAAAAAGTGCTAATTCGACAAAAAAGATGCTCGACGACAATTTTTATAAAAATTAATAGAAAAAGTTTTTCTAATCTTTTGGGCATAGAATGACATTTATTATCTTTGCAGCAGACAAAGATAATAAATGCAAGTTTATATGAACAGAAAAATCACTATCCTTACCCTGTTTCTATGCCTGATGACGGTAACTTTTCCTGTCATTGCGCAGCAGAAAGCAGACACGACCTACACCTTCCGCTCCGTTCCGCAGAAGGACATGTTCTACGTGCCTTGGATTGGCAATGACACGGAACTTGCCCTGCGTGCCAACCTGCTGCGCTGGGCTACCCTGACACCAGATCTTGGCGTGGAATGGCGCATCTGCCCGTCGTGGGGCATTGCCGTAAACAGCTCGTGGACTTCTTGGAGTTGGAATGACAAAGACCGCCGCTATGCACTCTGAAAAGTGGCTCCAGAAGTGCGTTACTATATGGGTGAGAAGAAAGCCTGGTATCTGGGCGCGATATTCAAGACCGGACAGTTCAACTACAAGCTCTCCGAAACAGGCAAGCAGGGCGACCTGATGGGTGGCGGCATCACCGCCGGCTATCAGATGTGGCTGAATAAGGCACTGGCTCTTGATTTCAACCTCGGTTTGGGCTACCTGAATGCCGACTATGAGAAATATGAAGTCATCGACGGTGTACGTGTATGCCGCGGCAACGAAACAAAAGATTGGTGGGGCCCCACCAATGCCGGTGTGACATTGGTATGGAAGTTATTCTAACACGGAGGAATAGAATATGAAAGCAAGACGATATATAAATATGATGGGAATGGTAGCCGCCGTGCTACTCTCCTCCTGCGTGAAGGACACGCTTTATGACACGCCGCACCCCGACTACGGGAAGATTGCGGTGACAGCCGACTGGTCGGCCCGAGGTGAGGGTATCGACATACCTGCCACGTGGACGGTCACCATGGGCGACTATACGGGTACGGAGACTTCTGCCACTCATGCCCCCGACCATCTGTTTGATCCGGGCAGCTACACCCTTGCGGTGTGGAATCCGGCTGAAGGAATCACGGTGAACGGCACCACAGCCACCATTGCCGCAGCCACGGGAAACCGGGCAGGTACGGATGCCTTTGTGAACAATGCCCCGGGATGGTTCTTCACCTATACGGAACAGGTGAGCATCGAGAAAGACAAGGACTATCCGCTGACCGCCGCAATGAAGCAGCAGGTACGCGAACTGACGCTTGTCGTCGAACCGACGGGTGATGCCGCCGGACGCATCACGGAGATTGTTGCCCATCTGACGGGTGCAGCCAGAACACTCGATTTCGCTACCGATACCTACGGAGCCGCTTCAAACGTCGTGCTGCCCTTCACCAAGATAACCGAAGGTGACGATGCCGGCAAGTGGAAAGCCACGGTGCGGCTGCTGGGTGTGACCGGCACGGAACAACTGCTGACGGGTGAAATCCGCTATGCTGACGGCAACCCGACCCCCACGACGCTGAAAAGCGACCTTACGGAAGCCCTCAAGGAGTTTAACACCGGAAAGGGCGAATCGCTGACCCTCGGCGGAATGCTGGTTGAGACTCCCGAAGGCATGGAAGTGGACGGAGCCGAAATCAACGGCTGGGAAGAAGTGAAAGGTGATGATGTAAATGCCGATTTGTAACTAATAAAATGACAGATATAATGAAGACAAGATTTTTTACACTTGCAGCGCTCGCCCTCGCATTGGCGGCATGCAACAACGACAACGAGAACCTGAATGGTGGCCCTGTGGCCGCCCAGTTTACCGCCGATATCGCTCCCGTTACCCGTGCCAGCGGAACCACCTGGACTGGCGGCGACCGTATCGGCATCACCGACATCGGCAACGATACCCAGTACGGCAACGTGCCTTTCATCCTGAAGAACGGGAAATTTGAGGCAGAAGGAAAGGTTATCTATATCGAAGATACAAAGACCCATACTTTCCGCGCCTACTATCCGTACAACGCGGCGGGAGGCATCCTCACAGCCACGACCGATGCCACGGCGCAGCAGAACCAGCCTGCCATCGACTTCCTCTTTGCTTCAGGAGCCACGGGAGACAAAAACAGCCCGGTAGTAAGCTTCACCGACAAAACCGCCAAAGGCGGTGAAGACAACTCCTTCCACCACCGCATGAGCCAGATAACCCTTACCTTCGAGGCGGGCGACGGCGTGGATTTCAGCGTGGTCAAGCCTGAACGTTACACGCTGGACGGATTGTTACTCACTGGTACGTTCAACACGGCCGACGGTATTGCCACCGCAGACAACGGGGCACAGACCGGAGAACTGACCATGAATCTGGCAGACGGCAATCTCACGTCATCGATCATCCTCTTCCCGCAGACAGTTGCATCCCTGCCGTTGGTTGTGAATTACAAAGGTCAGGAATATCATGCCACACTCACCATGCCCGAAGGCGCACTGCAGGCGGGCAACAACTATACCTATACCGTCAAGGTACGCAACAAAGTCCTTGAAGTCAGCGAAGCCACCATTGCAAAGTGGAACGATATAGACGGTGGAGAAGTGGATGCTGACCTGTAAGATATTAATAATTAATTGATTAGAATGAAGAATTATGAGACATAGATTATTTATCCCCGCAGCCACCGCACTGCTGTTCGCCCTCGCCGCCTGCACACAGGACGAACTGGCTGACGGTAGCCGTCTGTCCAAAGAGGAATATCCTATAGTCATCCATGCCACCGGACTGTCCGTAGAGGCAACGCCGCTGGCAGCCCCATCAACCCGTGCCTCCGTGGACGGCGACTGGCAGGGCGTACAGACTGTGGCACTCAAGATGGGCGACGTGGTAAAGGAATACACCGTAACGCCTAACTCCGCTGACAATACGAAAGCCACGCTTTCACGTAAGAACGACCCGTACTACTGGACCAGCCGCGACCCGATTACCGTATCGGCATGGTGGCCCTTCAACAATGCCGACATCACACAGATGCCTGCCGTGAAGGTGGCCGAAGACCAAAGCAAATTGGCTGACTTCCAGAACAGCGACTTCATCTCTGCTGAGAACCGGAAGGTGGAATTTAACAACCCGACACTTGAATTTACCCACCGCACGGCACGCGTGGCAATAGAACTGAAGCCCGGCACGGGATTCACGAGCGTCGCCGGTGCCACGGTGAGCCTCGTGAGCCTGTCCGCCGATAACGGCAACCCGACCGCCATCAAGACCTACAACGCAAGCGGCAACACCTACGAGGCACTGACCGCCCCGCAGACCGTTGCGGCAGGCAAGCCGTTCGTCAAGGTGGAACTCGGCGGCGGCACCTTCTACTTCCGTCCGCAGAACGACGTCGTATTAGAGGCTGGCAGCCGCTATAAATATACCGTTAAGGTGAACGCCACTGGCTTGACATTAGAGGGTTGCACCATCGGTGATTGGGCTGACGGCGGCGGCGAGAGTGGCGCAGCCGAGTTGGGCTACATCTACGATAGCAACACCAAGACCTACACGGTCTATAACGCCGACGGCCTACTGGCATGGAACGAAGCCGCACAAAAAGACAGATCGATAAATTGCACCCTCACCGCCGACATCGACCTCACGGGCAAAGACTGGACACCGATAGGCACAAACTTTTATAACTCATACACCGGCACCTTCAACGGCGGCGGCCATACCATCAAGGGGCTGACCGTTACGACAAATGACCAATATGTGGGCCTGTTCGGCAGGCTCGGTAAAGCTGGCACGGTGAAGAACGTGGTGATGGAGGGCGTACAGATAACAAGCAATCACAGTTTGGGCTATGCCGGCGGCGTGGCAGGATTTAGCTGGGGAGGCACCATTGAAAACTGCTCGGTGTCGGGCAGCGTCAGCGGCACGGTGAGCGTCGGCGGTGTGGTGGGTATTCAATGGGAGGCTTCCATCACCGGATGCAGCTCCTCCGCCACAGTGAAGGGAATGGTCAAGGTCGGCGGCGTGGCAGGTGAGACGAATTCGGGTGCCACCATGGCCGCTTGCTATGCCACAGGCAACGTGACCATAGAAATAGACCCCATAAATAATATCCTTGGCGGCGGTCTGGTGGGATTCAACGCAGGAAGCAGCGTCCTTGCCTGCTATGCCACGGGCAACGTAACCAGTACGGGTAGTGGCACTGGCAATGTGCATATCGGCGGCTTTTTGGGAGGAAACTACACCACCGTGACCGCCTGCTATTGGAAGAACAATCATGAACAAGGTATCGGCTACAATAAGGAAGGCATCGCCCCCGAAGCCACGAATGTGGACGGCACTAACGTTACCTGGGAGAACGCCGTTGATGCCATGAACACCGCCTTGCAGAACGCAGGCTCAGAGTGGCGTTACGAACTTAAAGGAGCATTGCCTACCTTGAGGAAGCAGTAAACCGTCGGGCGGAAAAGTTCCGCCCACAACGGAAAGAACCAGAGTAATAAAATAACAGATATTATGAGGATAAGATTTTTTGCACTTGCAGCGCTCGCCCTCTTATTGGGCGCCTGCACGCGGGACGAAGCGGGCTTCCTGCCGGAAGGGGCTGAAGGCACATTCATCGTCTTCACCGCCACGGGGCTGAACCCCGCCGCGACAGCCACCGCCGGCACCCGTGCCCCCGTGGATGGCAATTGGGAGGGTGTGCAGAGCGTGGCAGTCCTGATGGACGGTACGGTGAAGGCATACGACGTGACGCCCTCCACCGCCGACCCCACCAGCGCCACGCTGACCTCCACCGACCCGTACTACTGGACCAACCACAACGACATCACCGTCACAGCGTGGTGGCCCTACACCGCTGGCGAGACAACCCCACCTGCGGTAAAGGTAAAAGCCAACCAAAGTGCCCAGAAAGACTTTGAGGGCAGCGACCTCATCGTAGCCGACGGACAGACGGTGACCTACGGTAGCCCCACGCTCCGCTTCACCCACCGCACGGCGCGAGTGACCATCGTTCTGACGGACTACACCGAGGGGCTGGCATCCGTGCAGCTGACGGGTCTCTCCACCGAAGGCGACAACCCGGATATAATCATCCCGTATGACAAGGGTAGCAACACCTACACCGCCCTCGTCGTCCCACAAAGTGTGGCAGCTGGCACGACCTTCATTACCTGCACCTTCACTAACGGCAAGGTCTTCGTCTATAAGATGAAGAATGCTGCCGACTGGCAGGCGGGCGGTGAATATACCTACACCGTCTCCCTCGCTGCGGCAAAAGACCTGGGCTATACCATAGAGAGCAACGGCAGCTACACCGTGACCTCCGCCGATGGCCTGATGAATGTAGCCGAATTAGTGAACGGTGGTAAGACCGACATTAACATTACCCTCGACAAAAACATTGACCTCACGGGCAAAGGCTGGACGCCGATAGGCACAGACTACGACAACTCATACAAAGGCACCTTCGACGGCGGCGGCCATACCATCACGGGGCTGACCTTTACGACAAATGACGAATATGCGGGCCTGTTCGGCTATCTCAATAGAGCTGGAACGGTGAAGAACGTGGTGATGGAGGGCGTACAGATAACAAGCAATCAAATATATGGCGGCAGTATTGGCGGCGTGGTAGGATCTAGCTGGGGCACCATTGAAAACTGCTCGGTGTCGGGCAGCATCAGCGGCACGGTGTATGTCGGCGGTGTGGTGGGTGCTCAAATAGGCGGTTCCATCACCGGATGCAGTTCCTCTGCCACAGTGAAGGGAACGGTCGATGTCGGCGGCGTGGCAGGTCAGACGAATTCGAGTGCCACCCTGACCGCTTGCTATGCCACGGGCAACGTGACCTTAGAAATAGCCCCCAAAAAGAATATCGCTGGCGGCGGTCTGGTGGGAATGAACGCAGGAAGCCGCGGCCTCCTTGCCTGCTATGCCACGGGCAACGTAACCAGTACGGGTAGTAGCACTGGCCAAGTACATATCGGCGGCTTTTTGGGAAATAACTACACCACCGTGACCGCCTGCTACTGGAAGAACAATCAAGAACAAGGCATCGGCTACAATAAGGAAGGCATCGCCCCCGAAGTCACGAAGGTGGACGGCACTGTCGTTACCTGGCAGAAAGCCGTTGATGCCATGAACACCGCCTTGCAGAACGCAGGCTCAGAGTGGCGTTACGAACTTAACGGAGCATTGCCTACCTTGAGGAAGCAGTAAAGGCGATTCCAAATCTGGCACACAGGGCAATAGTGGAATATGTTACCTTCTATGCAAAAACTCCCGATCTGCAGGATTTTTAGCGCAGACCGGGAGAAAACTATAAAATAACTGAACTTTCGCATGTGGGGAAGTTAAGGGAAGTTAGGAAGTAAGGAGAAGTTAGAGGGACAAATGTTCTGAGTTTACGCCAGAAGACTATTGTCTATTAACTTCCCGAACGACCGTAGGGAGTGATAACTTCTTTAACTTCAATCAATTCCCTCACTTGCGAAACTTGAATAAAATAACAATTATGGAAAAAATAAAAAACAAAGTAATCAGAGTGTGGACTACAGAAGGAAATTGATCTCGGCTAGCCAGGATGAAACATCAAACGATGGACATGCCTTGCGGACTCCTGGCAGGTCACGATGACCTAAGATCTCGGCATTCGGATAACTGAGTGACAAACTGTAGAGTAACTCTTCCAACGTCTCCTTTTGCTCGGCAGGTATCGTAGAGAGGCAATCACGGAATAATTTGTTCTGTATCATAACGCTTAAATTTCAAAGGTTGCACTTTCTAAGTCTGTTATCATATTCTCTGGCATCTCGATTTCGAGCCATTCACTTGGCACACCTTCTATGGTGAGCAATGTCCGCCATTCGTTACCGAAGAGAACAAGGAGGCATGGCGGCGTTAGCTGACATCTGGATGCCAGAAATTCTGAGACTGGCGAGATTATATTGACAGCGAGAGAAGACGACAATGCTTCGGGAGTGGAGTTGCCTGAAGAAATAGATAACCTCCACTGGCATTAGCTGATGGAGGGCTAAACTTCGTATTCTTGTCTCAAAATTAGAAAAATGATGCCGCCGTGCAAAGGTACAACATTTTTTGAGATATGCAATACGGAGTTGAGCGGATACTTACAATACGTTATGTCCAAAACTAAGCGAAAATGACGAAAGTATTGTTCGAACTGAAAATAATTCCCCTCTTTTCTTTGGCGGTTTCAATAAAAAAGCGTAACTTTGCGGCAATAAACTATAAAATGAATAATGACTATGATGGGAATATTACAAGTTGCCTCTTATTTATACAAGCGCTATATGGATGATTTTGGCGTTCGTATTGATGAAATGAAGTTGCATAAGCTACTTTATTTCACGCAGCGTGAGTGCTTGATTCAAAAGGGCGAACCTATGTTTGATGCACAATTTGAGGCTTGGAAATATGGTCCTGTCATGGTTCAGATTCGCCAGCATTATAAAAATGATTCTCTCCCAGAATTGATGGATAAAGAGCAGGTTGTACAATATGAGCCAGTGTTTGATATGGTGTTTAAAACTTATGCTCCACAGAAGTCTTGGAGTTTGAGTACTTTAACGCATGGAGAGTTTTCTTGGAAACACGCAAGAGAAGGCTATGATGAACAGGATTCATCTGAGGTAGAGATGAAAACAGAAGACATTATGGTTGATGCCAACAGGGTTCGTGAAAGACGAGCAGTTTTGCGTCAATTAAATCTTTATACTGCATAAACCATGAGAATAACTGAGGAACAAATGGCTTTGATACATTCTCTTCGTTGTGAACGGCTGGCTTCTAATGAAGAGAATTTGCGATTGATCGATTCTTTCTATAGCACTCGAAACAACAATGTTGCGGATGCTTTGCTGAATGAGGCCTATCAAGAAGATGAGTCTGGTGTTGTTGCCTATTATGTGGTGAAAGATAGCGATGCTAATGTGTTGTTCTTCTTTTCTTTGAAGTGTGGATTGTTGTTTGATGAATTCATAGAAGGAGAAAAATTGACTAGGCTCAAGGAACTTTGTTCTACTTTGTCTGAAAAGCTGAATGGGGGAAACGTGCCAGAAGAAGATAGGGATGGATTGAAAGCCATTTTGGAATCTGTTAGGGCAAAAAAAGGATTGAAGAAAGATGAAGTGGCTCGTATCCTTCATACTACAACAGATTCTCAGGAAATCAATTCTATTTTCGACAAAAACATCAAGAATGTGGGCAAAACCTTTGCTGGTGTGGAGATTGTGCATTTCTGTGCCAATGATGATTGTCGTGAAGTTTGGGATAAATATAATCTTGACCAAAGTCTGGGAGCAATCGTCTTTTGGCATTTTATCGTTCCTTTGATTTTTGAGTTGAGAAAGATTGTTGGTTGTGAATATCTTTTCTTATTTGCTGCTGATTGTGACCCTGATGAGCATCTTGTGAACTATTATAGCCAAAAGTTGAAATTTAAGAAAGCAGACGAGCATAGTGCTGCAATGCCGATTTATGATTTCACATGTAAGTTCATGTATCAGGAAATTGCGGAATTAGAAGAGAAGCGAATGAAGTTCTACGAGAACTTTAATCATGATGAAGATGCTGTTTAATCTTTTTATACCTTGAAATACACAGATTGATTTAGAAATTAAATTTTGAGATTACAATATACATAGGCTAACAAGGGCTTTCATAAGAGAAAGTTATTGCTAGCCCTTTGAGCGTTTGATTTTTTACAAACTCAATTTTATGGTAAGTGAAAGCCGTATTGTGCGCCTAGATAAAGTTTCGTACCTTTGCACCGTGATGCTTTTTCGAATCATCCCGTCCTTCTTTGTTGATAAAGCGAGCTGCACTCGGCAATTTGAAAACGAGTTTTCATTGCACTCATTGGCATCGCTTTTTCCCATTAAAGAGGGCTCCACATTCTAACCAAGCCACAATAGGCTTTACGACCCTTTCGGCTCCCCTCACAGGGGACAGAAACCCTTCTCGAAAAGGGAAGGATGTAACCGCCCTCCGGTGCTCGGAACCGCTACGCTATAAGGTTGGCGGACCAATCAAAGGTCTCGCCAGGTTGTGCGGGCTGGGACCGCCTGGAAATAGCAGTTTATAGTTAACAGTTTTTTGTAGTAATTTGCTGATGAGTTGCAGATTTCTTGTGATTTTCTTGGTGGTTTCGAGAAAAAAGTGTAACTTTGGCGGCAGAGTTAAACGTTTAAAAGGAGAAGATTATGGCATTAGAGATAAGAAGCATTCCTGTTTTGACAGGTGAGACCGCTGAACGATTTGTTCGTGAGGCAGAGGAGAATGAGCGTAATCCACAGAGGAGAAAGATAGCCAATAGGAATCCTTGAAGGCTGGTGTTGTTGTAGATTATGTAAGTTCTAAACTTTGGAAAGATGGAAAAGATTAATTTTTTAGTTTTGGCTTTGCTTCTTTTTGCCTTTGGCAATTCAAAGGCGCAAGTAATCAATAATAAAGCAGACTCAAACAGAGTTTGTTTGTACGATGTGCTTGGAAACAAGCAGTATGATGCTAATTCTGAAAAGATTTCCATTGTTACTGCTTTGGAAGAAACTACGCAGTTGATAGAAGGCACAGAAGCTTACAAACGTACTGCTCTTGTTGTTTATACAATTTCAGATTCCAACGGCAAGAGAGACGTAAAACGAAAAGTGTTGGATAAGGAAAAATGGCAGAATGATTCTTTTATGCAGGAGCATAAAAAGAATGTTGCCAATTTGATAGGGACTCCTTTAACACTTACTTTCGTATCTCGTAATTCTAATAAAAAAGGATGCTATCCTTGTAAAAAATCAATCGTTGATGACTCTACGATTTATACAATCAATGAGTTTAACGAGAAAATGGGTGATTATCATGTCCTCAGTTTTAAGTTAAACTTTACTGGAATTACAGAAGAATTGCATTTTGCTTCCCGAGCTTCAAAGTTGTACCTAAATGACTTAAAGCAAGTAAATACAACATGGATGATAAATGCCTATGTTGGGAAGAAATCCTATGGCTGCAATGTTTTGAAGGAAAAACTAAGCATACTCAATGTTTATTATGTAACTCCAAAAGAAGCTAAAAGTATATATAAGTCTAAGAACTTGACTTTGACAAAAATACTTAGGAAATAGTATGATATGTTACCTTCTATGCAAAAACTCCCGATCTGCAGGATTTTTAGCGCAGACCGGGAGAAAACTATAAATTAACAATTATGGAAAAATAAAAAACAAAGTAATCAGAGTGTGGACTACAGGCGGAAATTGATTTCGGCTAGCCAGGATGAAACATCAAACGATGGACATGCCTTGCGGACTCCTGGCAGGTCACGATGCCCTAAGATCTCGGCATTCGGATAACTGAGTGATAAACTGTAGAGTAACTCTTCCAACGTCTCCTTCTGCTCGGGGGTGCGAGTGTCGGCTGGCTTGCCGTTCTCGTCGAGACCGCCCTCATAGCAGATTCCGATGCTGTGGGCGTTGTAGTGGCGGGCGTGAGCACCCACCTCGGTTTCTGGACGGCAGGGATAGACCATGCCATCCTTCGTAATGTAATAGTGGTAGCCGATGCTCTTGAAGCCTCTTGCCTTGTGGCAGGCTTCCAATGCTTCTACAGGGAAGTTCTGGTTAACACGTGTGGCACTGCAATGTACCACGATCAGATTGATTCTTCTTGGATTCTTCATTGGATTCTATGGATTATTAATGATTAATGTTTGTCTCCCACAGATTGCACAGATTTTCACAGATTTTTCTCCTCGCGGAGTTTTTACTGTGAAGCTTAGTGAGTACCGTAGCTTGTAACGAAGAAGATCTGTGTAAATCCGTGAGATCTGTGGGAGAACTAAAATATCACTTGCAGCTCTGCACACAGAAGGCGCTGAGGACGGCAGTGAGGACGGTGATGACGAAGTTGATTACTTTCTGAATTGTTTCCTTTTTCATGTTAATTAGTGATTAATGATTAGTGATTAGTGATTACTTTTCCCACAGATTACACAGATTTTCACAGATTATCGACTCCTTCGGAGTTTCTTGCAGTGAGACCTGATGAGTATAAGACCGTTGCTTGCAACGAGAGTATCTGTGCAAATCTGTGAAATCTGTGG
>ERZ791902.635-NODE-635-length-23170-cov-27.363184_pt1 | contig 23170 bp, 20 predicted proteins | sample MGYA00510149_ERZ791902 | MGnify/ENA primary metagenome ERZ791902 (study PRJEB30046, sample SAMN00792060) | human gut metagenome | study: EMG produced TPA metagenomics assembly of the A metagenome-wide association study of gut microbiota in type 2...
CAAATTTGTACCTTTGCAAACGAAACAGAGGTATTCCACAAGGGATATTTCGGGCAAAGTGTTCTTGACTTTATTTTTCCGTGGTTTTGTCCCGTTTTTGTCCCTCGCTGATTTTGTGTCACGAAACAAAAATTTGCAAGTGGCTGATTTACAACGGTTAAAACTGTATTTTGGAGGATTGGTAACGGCAACCACCAGTAACCACCAAAACGGCCCTTGTGAGCCTGTGAATGTAGCGTCACAAAGGAACTCGTTAGTCTGGAATATCACATCGTCAATCTCCTGTTCGAGGATATTGATACCGAAATCGGAAAGGATGCTTGAATCTGCCATGGGCTATTGTTTTACTATGTTATTGTCATCGGAGTCATCATTGCCTCCTGAGTTATTTCCTGTATTCTTTTTACTTGCCTCACGCCAACGACTGATAGCTGATGAAGCGTGGCTTGCCACATTGTTTCTCCTTTCAAGTCTGGCAGCAAGCAAGGAGGACGTTTTCCGCTTGTTGCTTAATTGAATCAGAAACGAGAGAAGCGTTTCGTTCTGCCTGTTAATGTCATCATAGATGGCGAGATACTGCTGTTTGCGTTGAGCGTTAGGCATATAGGTTTCCTGCGTCTCTTTGATGGCTGTCAAGAACATATTGTAGTATTCGTTCCATCGTGTTTTGTCAGATACAGAACCGCCAGCACTGACTATTCTGTTTATATTTGCTTGGAAGTAAGAGAGTTTTGCGTTAATCTTGCTTCCCTCTGCTAACCAGGCAAGGTCTATCTGTCGGTCTGCAATGTTGAGAGCCTCTATTTCTGCTCGTTTGGTAAGTGATGACTTTATACTGTCAGCAATATCCACCTGCTGATATGCAGATACTCCTGCTAAGGTTCTGAACCCTTGCTTATTCTTTTGAGCTGCTGTTTTCTGGTATCTGTTGTGAAAGACATCATAATAGAATGCTGGAGTGAGTCCACCTGCGCCAATCTCCTGAACCGTTATCTGATTCACCTTAGCTGCATCATGATTATATGTCACATAGCTCTGGGCTGATGCGCAGAAACACAACGACATGCCACATAAGAAAAGTGCTGTCCGTGAAGATATTAAATGTTTCATATTCATTGAGTTTTTAATTGTTATCCTAATAACCTAAATATCCTGCGCCTTTCCACCTGCCAAAGGCATCACTAATGATTTCTTCCTTACTCTTGGCCCGATACACCTGCTTTTTCCAGTAGCCGATTCTAACCTGAATGTATCTCCATGTATCGAAGTAGGCTTTGTTGAGATGCTTCTTTATGTTGTCAAGCGAGTTGTTGATGCTCGTAAGGATGAGAAGCAAGTCGGATGTGGAACATGCAGCAGCTCCTGTTGCATATAGCACCAAATCACTGACAGACCTATAAAGGTTTTCACCTTCATCAGCAATCTTTGCCAATGCCTTGGCGTTGATAGTGATTATCAGCTTGTCGGTACTCATGATGTTACCTCGTTCCAGACACTTTTTCCTGAAATCATTGAGCATCTTTCTATAGTCACCAACTCTGTCACTGACGTTCTCGTAGGTGTTGTACACATTGAGACTGGTGCGAAGTGTCTGATACAGAATATCAATCACATCAAATGCCCTGGTGTACTTATCCAGTTCCTTGTTGATGTCCTTGAAGCCGATGTTGGCATCGCCACTATAATCATGCAGCAGTTTGTTACTTGCCTCCAAGGTGGAGCGCACAAGCAGCAGACTGCGCTGTTGCTTGTGGTCATTGATATAGGCTTCAACAGAAGTGACGTCAAATCCCATCTGCGCCTTGGCTCCTGACGGCAAGAGGGTCAACAGGCAAATGAGGATTGCCATTATCTTGCTATTCATTGTTATCTTCTTCATCGTCATCATATTTTCCGTTGTAACTATCCGAATGGCTACTATTTGCAGCATGTCTCAACCATCGCTTCCGACACTTCTCAATGAGAGTCTGTCTTCTACCTTGTTCATCGTTCAATGGTGGTGCGACACTTTTCAATATGTCTATGATGGAATGCTTGTAGTGCATCATTTTCTCCAATGACACCAGGTCTGCAAATATCTTGGTAAGACGGCTGTCTATCTGACGTGCTATCTCCAGACGATCACTTGACCAAAGCAAATGGTATGTGTCATCGGTTTCGTCTGATTCCACTGGGTTGCTCTTTGCATATTCTACTGTTGGGTCACAGTCGGGATATTCACGAGCGACCTCTGCCAGTTTTTTATTCACTTCGTCAGCTTTTTCCTCATCGGTCTTTGCAGGATCGAGATTTATGACTGCTACAACTTGCGTGTCGCTGTACTGCGTGGTCAATGTCCAGGAAATCTGCACAATGGCTCGGTGTATCTTGATGCCAAGGAAATACTTTGGCTTTCTAGCTATCGAGATTGTTGCCTTGAAGGTAATGACACCATTGATGTTTGGCATGGATGCTGTACGGACAAAGGTGTTGCCTTCCCACGCACCTGAACCATTCCAACTGAGATTGTATGCTGTCTTGCAATCCTGCATAATGGCTGGTATGCGGTAATAGTCATCTGTCACGGCATTCTCACCATCAATAGCCTCTTGCTTTGCCTTTTGGTATTCGGCAAGTTCTGCTTCTGCGGCATTCTTGTCTGACTTCAAAGCTGTAATATGGTCTTTATTGGCGTTGTACTATTGGCGATACCTTGCTGCGTCTTCCACACTTGAACTCTTTATCTTCCTGAGAAGTTCCGTATTTTCAGCTTCCAATCTTGTAATCTCGGACTGGAGGGAGGCAATTTTTCTTTCGTTTTCCGCAATCTTGGTGTCTATCTCAGAGGTGCCAACGTTCTCATGGGTGACACTTGTGGCCATTGCACACTGTTTGGTGTGACCGCTCACGCTGCCTCCGCAACTTGAACATTTGTATTGCGTGGATCCTTCACATAGTTTGGCTCCGTCATGGCAAGTAACGCTGATGGTTGCAGTTTCACATCCTGCAATTTTCTTTGCATCGGTGGTTTGGTAGTATCTCTTTGGGTCACTTGAAAGGTAATAGGTGTAACCTTCCTCGTTGTCATTGAGTTCCGCCAGACGTGCATTCAGCCCTGCCTTGAAGGTCTTCAAGTCCATCGTGTAGGAATCAAAGACATCCTCATAGGCAACTTCTTTGTTGTTCCAACTCTTTGACACATGTATCTCGTAAGCGTAGGCTTTGGCATACTGCTTTTTCTTTTTACTGAGTATATAGCCCGATATGTAGTATGTCATACTATATTTGAAGCCGTCGTTTGAGTTGTTCAGTTGCTGAACCTGACTTCGGCTCCAACCTGCATGGTTTTCAGAGTTTCTCAATGCAGCTTCTCTTTCTGCCGATGTTGGTGAATAGTTTTTGTCCTTTGTGCTGATACGATACCAGTGATCACCTTTGATTACAGCGTCATTGTCTGTCGGTGGATAGTAATCACATAGAGTGACATTTCCTGCATCAACTCTATAGATATACCATCGCTGGGTGTAGTATTGCCCCATTCCTTCACGAGCATAGTCTGTTATCCAGGATGTCAGATTGTAGTTCGATAAAGAGAAGAGGTTTGCAATGCTATCTCTTCCTCCAACAAACTGCAAAATGGTGTTGCCGGCATTGGTTGACAGGTTATTGTAGAGTCCATAGACATTCTCTGCTATTTCAATGACACTGCTTGCCTTGTTCATCATCGAATCATCGAAGTTACTGTTGCCCAGAATGGAATTGACGGCATTGCCAGCTCCTGCAGCTGCAAGATTGACTCCCATGGCATACAGGTTGTTGATGTCTTCATTCAAGTTCTCCTTGGTGAAGTTAGAACCAATGTCTGAGAAGTTGTCAAATATCTTCTCCCAATCTACATTGCCCAACTCTGACAGTTTCAAGATGGCTGCAAGTTCCTGGTTTATTTCAAGAAAAGCAATATCCTTGAATGAGAGCGTACTATTGGGGACGATAGATTCAAACTGATAGCAGAGTGTCTTGGTTTCTTCGCATACCTTATATAAATAGCTTCCCCAGTAGAGAGCATTCTGAGGACTTTTGAGCATCATACCTGCTACTGTCCATATCTTGGGCATAATCTTGGCTGATACCATGTTGTAGATACGGCGGTAATAGTAGTTCTCAGTGGCACTTGTCCACAGTCCTAAATTGGTGAGAGCTTTGCGGTCAAGGAACTTTGAGGTGAAGATTCCTGCTGCTGCTACCTCTGCCGCCTGATAGTGTTCACGTATCTTGGCTACCTGCTGGGCATAATACGCCTCGGTGGCTGCCTCTGTTGCAAAGGCGGCTGTCATTTCGGCTACGGTGCGCTTGTCGTAGTTCACACTGTAGTACTGTGCCATTGTTGGTACTACGGCACAGAGGTAGAGGGTAAGTATTATCAGATAGCGTTTCATTTTCCTGAAAATTATCGTTTATGACTTGTTGTTATAATCTATTGAGACCTTTTTCTTGTTTGGGTTTGAGCCTCAGTACATGGCCGGCTTGGTTTACCTTTTGAGCAAATGGCAGGGATTTTGTTATTCCTGACAGTTCCCAGTCTCGGCAATAGGCTTCGATGGCGTGTTGATGGTCGCATTGCAACTCTTTCTTGTAGAGTTTCAAGGCTTCCTTTTCTGCTCGCTCGGTGGTATAGGTCATATAGCACTCATGGGGTTCTTCTACTCCAAACACGCCTCCGACACTTCCTCTTCGGATGAAGACTTCTCGGAAGAAGCTTCTGCCTTCCTTGTTTTCAAGGTGGTTGATGGTGAAGATCTTCTTGCAGTCTACATCGGTAAGGCCAAGGATAGCCTTGATCTTGTCGAAGCGTTCTCGGAACTTGCTTTGGTCAAGTAGCATCACAATGTCAGAGTTGTTGATGATGGCTTCCTTCACGATAGGACTGCCGACGATGTCCTGGATTTCCTGAGTGACCACACCAACTGATGCCCAGAATTTACGGGCTGTCTTGTAGAGGTATTTGATGTACTCTGCCATCATTGGCGATGCTATGGCTTTCCATGCCTCTTCAATAACAAGCACCTTGCGGTTCTTCTTGATACGCATCTTCTGGATGAAAACATCCATGATGATAAGTGTAACAAGAGGGAAGAGAAGTGGGTTGTCCTTGATGGAGTCAATCTCGAAGACTATGAAGGTCTCATCAAATAGCTTTGTATCGAGGTTTTCATTGAGAGTAAGCTCATGGCTGCCTCCCTTGTAGAAGTCTTTCAACAGATAGTTGTATGCTGCCAAATCTATTCCTGCCAGATTGTTCTCTTTTATAATCTGTGGAATGCGGACTGTACTGTACTCATAGAATGTGTTGAACGACAGGTTTTCAATCTGTTTCTTTACAAAATATTCTTCGAAGTATTCTGTGATAACTTGTTCTATGAGTCGGTCTTCTGTCTTGGTGACTTCGCCTTGGGTTCCCTTCCAGATGAGCATTATCAGGTTCTTCAGGAAGCCAATCTTCTCGATGTTCAATTCCTCACGCTTGATGGCGAAAGGGTTCATCGTAATAGGGTGCTCGTCGGTATAGCTGATGTACTTGCCTCCAACATACTCGCAGAGTCCTTCATAAGAATTACCGGTATCAACCATCACGACGTCAGTGTTCTGCTCCCACATCTGGCGAACAACGCTGTTCATGTGGAAGGAGGAATATCAGAGCGTAAAGCGTTGGTAATCAGCAAATATTGTAACTTTATCTTTTTAAAACGGTACAAATTTTAGAGATGGCTTTAATGGTAGTGATTATGCCCTCAGTAAAGAGAAAAAGTAAGACAAACGCCAAAATAAGAATTAAATTTATTTAAGAAAATAAATTGTTTATAAACGACAGTTTTCAAACAAAAGTGCAGTTTTGCGTATGTAAAGTAGGTTCGTTGATGATAGTTCAATACAGGCTTCGGGTGATAACAAATGCCACTTCTTTCCCTCCTAGTTACAACATGAAAATCTCCTTCAATAAGAGAAAAAATAAGGTGGTTTGTACCGCCTTTGTATCTCAAACTTAGTAATGCGCTGAGACACAAGGTTTGTGCATAATTCTGAGACAATAAAAATGTAGAAAAGGTTCTGTTGTGCAAAATAGAGCAATAGGAGAATCCTATATTCTGAATGTATCGATTGTAATAACTACCATAGCATTAAAAACATATATTTCGGTTGAATAAGTAGAATAATTGGCGTATTACTCCATTTATATTTAGGATTATTCATTTTTTTACGCTCGATTTTGTATCTTTGCGTTTTAATTAAAATTCTTAAGTAATCAAAAATTTAAAAACATGGAAAATTTTTTAGGATTCGGAACATGCGATTCTGCCTATGATGGCAGAAGGCATATCGCGTGTTTGCTAACATTATATGCTTCTTATAAGCTTAAGATCAACCCTAATGTTATCAATTCCGTTAGAAGCGCAATTGGCATTGCCAACTATGTACAATCACATCAGCTTCTTATGCAAAGCCTCTATAGCGCAGATTTTTATCAGTTTATAGAGTCGTTAGGCGTTAGATATAACGTTTCGAAGCAAGACTTGGTCTACCTATCTTCTGGTGAACTGTTTAAACTACGAATCACAAAAACGCCTGCTGGTTATAATCGAGCTAAGAACATAGTCTTGGCAGTTCACTTTGCGTATCTTCAGAGATACTATCATCCGCTTAATACTATTGTATTACAACAACTTACGCAAGGCTTTAGTTTCCCCATTTTAAAAGGAACGAGTGGCGGACTGACAGACGCTGAACTACATAAAATTTTCTCAACTGTAAATATGAAGTTAATATCAGGTAATACTGATTTGAATAGTATCGAGTCATTAGTCGCCAAACAGATTTAATCAAGCCACGCTATAAAGTAGCGTATTAGATAAGTGTCTATAATATGGAAAATAATCAACTAATTGAAATGCCCTCTGGGGCGCGTGAAGCTTTAGGCGATTTGCTGAGTGATATGTATCTTAGCAATGTAAAGAAGCGGTTACGCGCCCTCAATCAACCATCTGAAAATGACAGAAAACGTTGGGTATGGGAACTAATCCAAAACGCAAAAGACAGCATTGCCGCAGCTCCAGATAGAACCTCTGTTGATATTGAAATTGAAATCAATGGAAATATTGTTAAGTTTATTCATAATGGGGCACCATTTACATACAAGGCACGTCTAGCTCTTCTATATAAGTACAGTGAAGATAAAGACGGAGCGGAAAGCACAGGCAGATTCGGTACTGGCTTCCTCACCACCCACTGCCTTTCAAAAATTGTTTCTATTGAAGGTGACGTAATAGATAACAATTCTGTACATGGTTTCTCGGTTACTATCTTTAGAAACGGACAATCAGACAAAGAACTGTTAGATGGCATAAAGAAAATGGAAGATAGTGAAAAGTGGTACCAAAATGCTTTTGGAAAGGCCACATTCACTTACATTGTGCAAACTGACGATCCAGGCAGAGACTCAATCATTAAGGGTACGGATAATTTCTATGCAAATATAGCTCAGACCCTGCTGTTTTGCCCTGAAATAGGTAAAATATCCATAAATGACAATGGTAATTTAACGGAAATTATTCGATTAGAACGGGATGTTATTTTGTCTGATAATATTTCACGTTCCTCTTTTCAAGTAGGAAAAGACACCAATAGTATTAGGCGCTTCATAAAAATTCATTCATCTGAGTCTAATGCTGAACTCACAAACAAATATAAAACAGCGAGAGATCTTCGTCTTGACTTAGCTGTTGAAGTAGATAAGTATAACAATATAATCTATCACCAAGGTAATACACAACTTTATTGCGTTTTACCTTTGGTTGGCACTGAATCTCAAATAACAGAACCTGTCTATATAAATTGTCCGGATTTTGAGCCTGACGAGGAGAGACAAAGACTTTTATTGTCAGGTAATGAAACAATAGAGGATATACCTGATGAAGATGCCGACGACCAAACACGTCGCATTATTGCATCTGAGACTGGAATTAATCGCCTCATATACAATAAAGTAGTAGAACTGTATGATGCTATCGTAAAGTATTTGAGCGAAGCAAAATATGGCAACATGTTCAACCTTGCAATAGGTCTAAAGGGGAATAAGCAGTATCAAGATTTAGACTTGGATTGGTTTAACAAAAATGTAACCGAACAGTATAGACGTATTCTATCTTCGTATGATATAGTTAAACCTTTCTCTGAAGATGGTAGCAAAAAGTTGTCCGAAGTCTTTATCGTGAAAGAAAAAGCGCCATTTGAGGATAGGTTGCATAAGTTAATGCTGAGCCTATTCCCATCTCATATGATTGCCACTTCCCATAATCACAATTGGGCTGAAGTTGCCTGGAAAGGGTTAAATATTTGGCATGTAGAGGAATTGTGTAAGCATATATCATCTTTAGGCAATTGGAATAAAATCGACTTAAAAGATGATGAATTGTACCATTGGTATAATTCATTCCTTGACCTTGTTAAAGAAAAAGATATTGACTTACTGAACACCTATGCGCTCCTACCAGATTACACGGGGCAACTTCATCAGTACAATGATGAAAATTTGAAGCAAGGCAGAGGAATTACTCCGACTATCATGTCCATTTTAGAAGGATTGAATATTAATGTAAAAAACATATTACTCGATTCTCATATTCAAGCTGTACAATTAGACAGATTATACAATAGTATTAGCTACTCAAAGGCTATTGATAACGAAGTGAATAACTATCTATCATCTACATTGTCTAATGATGCAGATGTTAATGAAGAATTCACTAAAAAGTTGGGGACTTTAATTTCCATTGTACCACTTGAAGAAAACTCCATTGACTCATCCTTTAGGACAAAAAGGTCTTGCATTTTCAAAGCCATCAAAGACTTATATGTATCTGAATTTACCGCCTATAGTGAACTGTGTCTTACTGGATTCACAAAACAAGCATGGGAATCGTTGGACGCTTGGCTATTAAAGCGTATTTTCGATAAAATAGCTTCATCGAATAACCTCACATCTCTTCCGTATGGTCGAGACGTGGCATGGCTTAACGATACATTAAAAAAACTGGTCACATATATCAGTGCAGCAGAATTAGCTAAGTTAAGGGTTTTCCCAAATCAAGATGGAGCTTTTTGTACAAATGACCTTTCTATTGATGATAATATCCCATCAGAATTAAAATCAATAGAGTTTGTAAATATTGGGGCAAAAATAACAGATCGTCTACTTGACAACAGAATTGAAGCGTCAGAATTTGGCATCACGTCTAAGCTAACCATTTCAGATGTTTCAACTATTATTAGTCAACAATTCGGCAAGCCGGATTCTGAGGTTGCCAGCTCTGTAAAAGAAGCAGCTGCTTTACACTTAATTACACTTCTACCGAAGGAAGATGATTCATCAACCCTATACAAGAATCAGAATGAACTGCTAAATATTGCGCAGATTTTTCTTGGCGAAAAAGTAAATGCCAATAAAAAGACAAGCATAAATCATGCTGATGAAACATTGTGGACACGGAGCAATAAAATTATTATAGGTCTTGTTCTTAATGTTATACGGGCAGCAGAAAATTTAGACACACTACAGACTACTCTTGGTTTGAATGAGTCGCAGACAATTTCTGCGCTTAACTGTCTATATAGCTACATGACTAAGTGCGGAATAGCGTACCAAGACGACAAAATTGTTCCTAATCAAGAAGGGTTATTCTGCGCTTTAGAATCATTGCGTACAGACCTAAATAATCCTATTAATGAGGCGATTAAGGATATTAGCAAATCGTTGGCAGACAACGAAAAGCTATTCTATTTTAGAAATATTCTCGCACATCACGATATTGTACCTCAGCCTACCGCAAACATATTAAACCCCATGGCTTTGGTAGAGATAAGGATTGTCGAAATTTACGCTGAGATTAGACTTTGGCAAGAGTACAAAGAGCCTATTTCACGATTATTTGAAGAAATATATCCGGACAAACAGCAACTAATAGCTATTTTACCTGGGCTTAAGACCAAATATGATAGTATAATGATGAATATCGTGTGGAACGCGGAAGATAGAAAAGTTATGCAGAGCGTTCGTAAACGTATATCAAAACAAATGCTAGATCAACTTGGTAGCGCATCCATAGAGGAGGTAATCCAAAAAATAGAAAATGTAGATAAGCTTCAAGCGGAAAATAAAAAGCTACAAGACAATGCTCTAAATTTACAGAGCGAAATTGAGCGTCTTAAGAATGAGTTGCAGCAATTCCTTGCCACCTCTGGAATTGCATCGTCAAACCCCACTGTCGAAGACAATCTTTATTTTGAAGAAATTCGTCAAAAAAGCGAATTATACGTTTATGGCATACTGAAAGAAAAGTATGGCTCTGATAATGTGGTTTGGAATAACTCTGAGAGTGAGTCTTACCTACCATACGATTTTATAGTAAAAATGCCTACTGGCATAAACAAATATATAGAATGCAAAGGAACACCCAAGGGAAAGCAAACATTCTATATGACTCAAAGTGAATGGTTCTTTTATCAAGAGCAAAAAAAGACAGAATCTCTATACGAGATTTATCGAGTTAATAATGTTGAAAGTACGCCTTGTCTAACGATTATTGACAATCTTGATAAATGGATTGAAAGCAAATCTATAGCTCCGCTGTTGACATCAACTGAAACAATCGAAGGAGGCAAAGTATTTATGACAATTCTTAAATCGTAAATTATGGCACTATTTAAACAAATAACATGCGACATATGCTATCGCCCACTGCCTAATATCGGTAGGCATAATCGATACTATTTTTGTAAGATTGAAGCATTTGAAAAAGTACATAAAAGAGATTTTGTACAAAATCAGGCAAAATATAATAATCCTTACGAGCCTCGATTCAACTACGACACAAGCAAATGGTCGCAGTTGCACGACTATGTATACTGTTATAAATTAGACAGTTACCCCCAAGCCAATGGATATAGCTCATGGTTTTGCAGTAAAGAATGTGCTTTAGAAGCTGCAATAAAGATGGGTTGTATACTCTTTTATTATGACGAAAACGACAGATCTGTAGCTATAATAACTCCTCACTTAAAAGAAATTAACCGTGAGATTCAGGAGTCGCCATATACGCCATTGCTTATGATGGAATGGCCAGTAAATCAATGGTTCCAACAGCCAAAGGACTTTAAAGATTTAACAATGTACGGGAGTGATAGTATTTATCCAACTATGTCACTTTCCAAGGTTAACTTGATTGTTCCCAATAGAGGAATGGTACAATCCTTAAGAAAGATGTTCACAACTCCTTCATTTGCTAAAAGCTATTTCGGAGATTCTTCGCAGGCAATATTGAAAGATATTGCAAAAATGATTCCAGATAACTATGATGAATTGGCTAAAAATGATTTCGGCCGTCGTACCGATATATCATGGTTTATAACAGATAAACGGAATAACTTTGTCGGGTTTATACACATTACCTACAAATATCAAGCACTACCATATAAATGGGTGCTGGAATTTGGAATTAGTCCGGAATACCAAGGACACGGTATTATGACAGAAGTACTACCAGCTGTAGTGTCATTTGCAAGAGCCGAAGGATGTGATGAACCGATATATGCTGTAAGCGAAGATTTTAATATCGCTTGTCACAAGCTTTTACGCAAATTACCGAATGTGCAAGAACAACAAACTTTTATGAATGACCAATATGCAGGCGGACGTTTGATGCATATCTTTATGATTCCTTAAACATTTAGCTATTTCGCAAACTGTTTTAGAATTAAATACAATCCAACATCTTCAAAGTTAGGGAAAAGTATTCCCTAACCGAAGATGGAGGTGACGCGGTTCACGGCATCGAGTTTGGTTTCTGATAGCACATCGGCATAGATTTGTGTGGTCTTGATACTTGTGTGACCTAACAATTCGCTCACGGTGTAAAGGTCTGAGCCAGCAGAGATTAACAGCGTAGCGAATGTATGCCTCGAGGTATGGAAGTTGATATTTTTAGTTATTCCGGCTCTCCTAGTGGCAGTGTAAGTAGAGCCATGTTATCGTTCAGTTTACACTACCACAGGCTTATAAGTCCCAAAATAAGATCTGTCGGTGTGTCTATTCTTAATTTTTATAGTATTGTGCAATCATAACGCTAATGACTCCGACAAACACAGCTATACCGATAGTGAAGAAGAACCAAAAGAACCATTGAGCATAGTACCCAAGGTAGCAGCCATCGTATTCCTTATAGCGTTTCTGAACAGCCTTGCGTTCATTCGTAAGCATATCATTGATTTCACGAAACTGTTTTCTATACTCATTGATCATCCTTTCACGCTGCTCTGCAAACTGCTTGTTTATCTTCTGCCAATCTGCATCTGAAACAGTAACAGACACTTTTAGCTTAGTCGGTGCATCATCCAGACCCTTGTCGATGTTCTGATTAATTGAATCAACCTTGTTGCTGATTTTGAGAACAGCTTCACCCAGTTTCCCTTCCTCACGATGAGTTTGACGGATTGCAGACTCTAAAGTGAGTTGGGCATTGATAACAGCGATGGTCACTTTGTCAATGGCTGAGCTTAACTGTTTCAGTTCTGAAAGTCGATTGGCAATATCCTGTTCGACTTGCTGAGTTTCAACCTCCAGTTCGATATCGTTTACAATATCATCAAAGTCTGGCTTTTCTTCTCTGTTTTTGCTTCTCTTGATCATAGTTGAGTTTGTTTATCTACGGAAACGGTAACGTGGTTTAGGCTTGCACATAGAGTGAGCCATTTGAACACAACGGTGGGCGAACTTCCAGTTATTTTCATCATCCTTCTTTCCCCAACCAGATTCAGGAGAAGAACCGCCGCCACCGCCACACGAATCTGACATTGCGGTTGCTGCATCGATGTAGTTGGCAAACAAAAGCATGGCAACATGAGTAACATTCTCCATCGTTGCAGTATCATTATCTTCTGGCACCTGAACATCATTGATAAAGATGTCTTTGATAGAGTTCGGGATAGCAACCTCCTTGATACCTTGAACTGTATTGATTGAAAAGACGGTATTGGTTGGCTTGGGCTGTGCTATTGGTTTTGCTATCACTGGAGTCTGAACCATCGGACGAGCAGAACGTGTTGTAGGAGTAACGAGAGGGGAAGAATGTTTTATCTTCATCTGGGTTGGTTGTGGATGGAGTTTTCTCCATGTGGCTTCAATCGTTGACACCATGTATCTACGACCTATTTCAGAAGCCTTGAATACAGAGGTGTTCTTGCCAACAGTATAGCCCACAAGTTTGTTCTGCTTGTCATACTTTGGATTTACCTCATAGCCCTTCATGCGTAACAGACGGAAGAAACTCTGAATGTCAAAATCCTGCATTTTTCTAAGCGTGTAGTCGCAGAAGTCGGCAAGTTCTTCTTTTCTCATATCTCGAATTGCCTGAGGCTGTTTCCACCCACGCCTCATATTGATAATCTCTGCAGCCTTCATTGCTCTCTCGTGAATATCATGGGCATCATTCGTCTTGCCGTCAAGATCCACACGGCAACAGTCAATGTGTAGGTGCAGCGTTCCTGACTTGGAGTCAGAGTGCAGTCCACTAACATTCATTGAATTGTGGAAATTGGTCTTCACTTCATCGGTGAAGCCCTTGGGTTTAAGTCCAACAGAATCCAGAACTTGCAAAGCTTCATCATGAAGGTCTGCCCAGTCCTCCATGGTGAAGTTTGCCGACTCTTCCTTTGATGGGGATAAAACAAAAGTCACCATGAACTTTTCCAACTTTCTGCCCACGGTTCGGTCCACCTGATGCAGCTGGCAATGGTGCTTCATCATGTACCAGATAGCAGTAGGGTCAAGACCATCAGGCATATTGTTCACCTTGACCGTTTTTGCCTTTTCCTTTTCCAATGCGTACCTCACAGAGTTGCCTCCATGAGGCACGACTTGAGCGAGCATTATCATGAATCCTCCTTTCTTTTGGTCTGTACATTTGATGTTATGTTCTCTTCGATGCTATACCAATGTTGGATAAGCTCGGTAACGACATCTACCCACCAACGCATGAACTTCACGCCTTTGAAGTAGTGCGCCTTTTCCTCAGCCGTTTTCTTGGATAGTACGTTGCTGATTTTTATCAGATTCGTCCTTGCAATGGCGAGGGAGTTGAGAGCATCAACCTCTTCCTTGGTGAGTCGCTTGCGTGGATGATGCTTCAAGGCTGTCTCAACGACATAGCGGCTCAGACTCATGCCACATTCTCTGGCGAGTGTCTGAAGCTGTTCATGCTCCTTCTGGGTGCAGCGAAAAGTGTGTACTTCCGTCTGCGGTTTTCTTACAATATTCTTTTTTCGCATAAAAGACTGAATAGGATGAATATAAACAAGTTACAAAGATGGACAGCGTCTGCGAGCCTGCGAGTAGTAAGAGAAACTTTTAGTAATATCAAATCAAGGTCACTTGGTTTGTATTACAAAAGGATTTCTCGAAAAGTACCTCTAAAAATACGGCACTTTTAGCACCCCATATCCCCAACGATGTGTACAATATACATCGTCTTGTGCAAATCCCTGCTTTGCCAATCGTCCCTTGGGATGATCGGTGGAGCTGGGAGGCCTACAAGCGTCCGTAGGGCTATTAGGGTTGCTCTGTGAGCAGTTGCCGTTCTGTTAGCCGTAAGACTTATATTGTTGGTTGCAGAGCCGTTTAGCGAAGTTTGCAGACCTTTCGTCTGTTCGGTGGGGTACCTTCATTCTGCCTGACATTGGCTTCTTGCGAACAAGAATGTGTGTCAGCAGAATGTCGGATGCCATATGGTTGCGTGGAATTCCCTTTGTCGACAGAAACGGACAGACAATCTTTAGAGCCAAACTTACCCATGTTGTCACTATCATTAGATTGTGATTACGTGAGGGAAGATGTACCTTCGGTTAAAGAAGAAACGCCCTCATTGGCATTTATGGAATTGGATTCGGATGGAAGCGTTCCTTCCGTGTCCGTATTCTTGTTGTCTTCCGTCTTGGTAATGACAACCTTTGCAAGGGGAACATCCATGTGGATGTTTGCTGAGCCATCGGCATTTGGTTTCGAACCGAATCTGTTCTTAACGAAATTGCCGTTCATATACCAACCAGATAAGGAGTGCAAGGTAAGGATGCGGTTATCTCCCACCCTGTGTGAAGAGAAAATCCCCAACGCCTCCATTGCCTCTAAGAGTTTGGGGATGGTCTTACGGTCTTTGCCCCAAAGCTTTGCCAGTTGGGTGTTGTCAATCATGCATTGACCAGACAAGATTTCCACTTGTTGGGTCTTGCTTACTTGTACAAGTTTCGTTTCACGTTCAGCGAAAGTGACAAGAGACATGAAGCATTCCATGCGGTCGATCTTGTACTTCTTACAGCGAAGGTGCTCCACTTGTTTCTCTGACAACGTGAAGCAGTAACTGATATTTTGCTTATCCATGTTAGGTGTCTTTTGAAATTCATAACCTTGTCTAATGATAAAGACTTTCTCGGCAAAGAGAAGATTTATCTGCGGAAACCTCTATGTATTCTTGGTGGCTCATAATCCTCTGCAATGTCGTTGAGTTGGGTTTCAAGCCAATCAGTAGATTCCTTGCTCAACTGTGACAAGCTCTTGATACAAACGGACTGGACAAGCAACTTTCGTCTGCCTATAGTGGCTTCTTCGTTGATGCCCTTGTTGGCTGCGCATTGTTCTGCAAGTTCATTGAACGCATCACGCATTTGGTTGTAGCCTCTGTCATTCTTTACATAGTCTACTGCAAGTTCGGCAACCTTTGCCAACTTGCTTCTGTACTCTTGTTGGGTCATTTCCATATATGTTCTACTATTATAGTTTATTAAATTCGTTGTTGAGTGCTGCAGGTTTGTGCTTTTTCTTCATCTGCATTTTGGCAAGATGAGCTTCAAAATCTGCCTGTTCTTCTTTACTCGGTTCCCAATGTTTGTTGCAAGCTCCACCAGACTCTATCCACTTCACCAACTGGTCTTTGAAGAAATAGAGAGTATTGCCTCGCTTATAAAAGGGGATGCGTCTTTCTGAAGTGTAAGCATAAAGAGTAGAGACCTCTTTGTGAAGGAATGTAGCTGCCTCTTTGATATTCATGATGACGTGCTGATCATCGTGAGGAGTATTGGTCAGTTTTCCCCCAATATCTTCAAGTTGGCTCAGCATGGTATCAACCTTTGAGAGTAGTTCGCCAACTGCATTAGGCAGCTGGTCGAATGAAAGTGATGAGTTGCTATTCATATATTATTTTGGTATTTTATTGTTCATTTGAATCAGCTTTATTGGATGAATCATCTTTTAATGTGATGCGTTCTGCAGCATTACGTTTTAACTCATCAATGACTTCGGCATATATCTGAGTTGTAGAAATGTTGCTATGTGTCATAAGTTTGCTTACGGTATAAAGGTCTGTTCCTCCAGCCAACTGTAAGGTTGTGAAAGTATGACGGAAGCAATGGAAAGTTATATGCTTGGTGATACCCGATGCGGAAATCCATTCTTTCAAGTGGAAAGCAATAAGCCCTGGAGTAAGTCCATTGAATACGATACCTTCACTACGGTCACCGCATAACTGGAGAGCTTCGTCACTTATTGGAAGTATGGCTGCTGTAGAAGTCTTCTTTGTGATGATGTCAATTGCCCAACCTCCATCTGCCAGTTTAATGATGTTCTCCCACCTAAGACGTATGCAGTCAGAGAGTCGAAGCCCAGTAAGGCATGAGAATAGACCAGCACGTCGTAGCACGTCACTTTTACAAGGAGTCTGCGACAGTTTAACCAACTCTTCCTTAGTAAGAAAACTGCGTTTGGCGCAATGAGCTTTAGCACGTACAAGTTTCTTGGCGATATTATCGCGAAGCAGCCCATCTTCAAAAGCAGTGGATAGCACACATTTCAACTTGACAAGATTATTGTTGGCGGTCGTTGCCATCATGTTCTTGCCGTTGCGCATACACGCATCTGATAACAGATAGTCCAAAAATCCCTGACAATAAGGAATAGATAAGTCACAGAAACGACACTCACCATGAGTGTAATTGCAGAAGTGAGTGAAGGCAGTGGACCAGTTCTGCGTGTTTCCACGCTCAACCATACATTTCTTAAAGTAGTCCAAGAAGCTCTCCTTACCTTTGTTCTTGTCAAGAAAGCCATATTCTTCATTGATAATGGCTTCTGTTCTACGACATTTGATGATTTCAGCTTTCTGAATCATCCTTTTATTGAATTCCTGCTGAAAGCCATCGGTAGGATTTGTGTAAATGTAAAGACCAAGATACTCTCTACGTGATAGTTTTCCAGTCTTTGGATTGCGGATTGCAGGATAGAAGTCCAAGTAGAGTGAAGTCTGTCCGTTGCTAATAGGTCTTTTCCGCACAGTAACCTTTGTGCAAATATTAGTCATATTGATATTTTTATTATTCGTTATACAAAGAGCGAGCAAGCGTGTATAAGCCTTGTCAGACAGAACGTGGCTTTCAAATCCGATGCAAAGTTATGCTGCGACTTTTATTGTTACAGAATACTTGTTTCTGTTTCGTTCAGTATTTAACTTGCCTTTACTTAGAAGTATGAATAATTGCTGATAATCATACTATAAGTGTTCGGAATTTGTATCTTTAACTTGTATTTGTTTCTGTTCGATGTAAGTTCTGTTTGATGATTTGGAAGAGCGTTCCGAAACCGTTTGCAAAGGTATCACTCGCTTATGATTCTATTTTGATTTGCTGCTCACATACAGCCTTTTGAGTGTGATTTTGTTGAATTGGTTCTAACTACAACATCAAATAGAACCAATGATTTCATATTCAACCTCTTTTCGCCTTTACAGAAGCACTGTTCTTTGCTGCTTTCTTGCGTGCTGCTTCCCAATCGGCTTTCAGATAGTAGTTAGCCCGACCACCTTTCACTTGTTTGATGCGCACTCCATATGTTTCAGCGAACCTACGCACTTGTGTTTTGCCAAGTCCATAAAGTTTCATGATTTCAAAGCAAGTGTACCAATCATCCGATAAGGACTTACCTTGTTCGTCATTGTAGCTCTTAATAGCGTTTTCTACTTCGTCTTTCTTAAAACACGTTGTTCCCCAGGCATGGACTGATTGTAACTGGAAACGGTTGCGTACCTCGTAGAATCTGCCGTATTTAATATTGAATCGGCTCAGAACCTCTGCCATGGTGTAATGAGTTGCATGGGTTACACCATCTGGAGCTTTTTCGCCAGCCTTGGGTGTTCTACGGCATTTGGCGGTTTTGTTGGCTGCACCAGTTTCTGCTTGGGAATAAGAAAAGTTGGGGACTATTCTTTTCTTATTGTCATTAGATACAGGAGTATAAGAAGGTATTTCAACCTGAATACCATATTCCTCTGCCATGAGGATAAGGTCTTGTAATCTGATTCTTGTCATACGAATACCTAAGTTTACTGAACTGAGTCTGCCTGTGCGTATGAAGTTTCGAACTGTTTTCGCACTAATACTTATTGCTTGTGATGCCTCCTGGACTGTTATCAGCAATTGGGGAATGTCTGTTGTATTAACCATAATAGAGCAATTTTGTTGAATTATGCGGTGTTGTACATAGACGGTCCATGACGGAAACTTTTTAAGAGGAAATAAGGGGAAATAAGGGGAATTAAGAACCCTTGCTTCGGACCGTCTGTCCCTCTGTCCATGGTACAACTGCGGTACAAATTTACTCTAAACAGACAGAAATTACAAAAAGCGTTTAGAAAGCGTTAACATTGTGAGAGTGTTGATATATAGCGTGTTACACAACATTTGTTTGGTTTTGCTTCGCTCGTTTTCGAAGCGTTTTAGTTCAATGAAATTCATGTGGAAGGACTTACCACTTCCAGATGGTCCGAGACAGAAGAAATTGGAGTTGTCCGTAATCTTGTTCTTTCCTTCCTTTCCGCTGATGTCGATAGCCACTGGCACACCTTGGCGGTCAGTGTAGTAAATCTTCAACGGGGTTTCCTCGCTATGCTGAATGCGCTCTTTGTACATAAGACAGGCTGCTGCATCACTGAGAGTCAGGAAGCGGTCATACTCTGGGTTGGTGGAATAACAATTACCAGGGAATGAGTTGACGAATAGTTCCAACTGGTTGTAGGCTCTTTTGCTGATATGGATGCCCAATCTGCCAAAGGAGTTCTCCAGATGGTTGGTGCATTTCTGAATATCAGCATCTATAGACGTTCCAACGACAAGGTTGAAATGAGTATATACCAACTGCTTGTTTTCTCTTGCTATCACATCCTGCACCTTCTTGATGTCTTCTACTGCAATCAGGTTGCTTGGATTTGGCATACTTGCATGACGGTTTTTCTTTTTGTCGAGTAAGGAAAGTTCTCTTTTCTGGTTAGGAATGAAGAACATCTGGTTATACACAACTACATCGGCAGATGGAATGCTGTCAACCAATGATACCATATCCACTGGCATTGAAACATTGTTCACCTCAATATTTGTGAATGGACGGACTATAGATGGTGTGCTGACACAGTCAACATCAACAAGGCTATAGACCTTGCATCGTTTGTTGCCCATGCTGATTGACTCTTCATCGACCTTGAAGTTGGTCATGGACACTATCTTGTCGTTGAAATTCATGGAAAAATAGCGGTCAACATATTCACGAGCCGTATTTCCGTCCAGGTAGGATGCTTCCACGCCTGAGTCCTTCAATTGGTCTTTGACCTTGCGAATTTTCACCATAAAGTCACGCCATTTCTTACTGTCAAAAGAGAAGATACGGCTTTTCTTGTTCTCCTGGGTGATAATCAGGTATGTCTGACTATCTGTATAGGAACGTCCGTTGAAATACTTGAAGTATGACTCAGACAAAAACTCATGGTTGTCGTTGCTCTCGTCCTTGAACTGCTTGCGAACAAAAACATCCTGCTTGTGAATGGCATAGCCTTCACCAAGAGTCTGGGCAAGTGCGGTAATAAGATGGTTGAACTCATAGTAGCTATCAATGTTTGCAGAATACTTCTGTACTGGGTTCTCCATCTTCAAAATGGCTGAGTACTCGCCTGTCTTGGTATAGAGCACACCAATGCCATCCACATCCTCGATAGAGAAGTAGATGTCTTGAAAGATTTTCTTACGTTTGCCTCCAGTGCCAAAGGCTGAAACTGAGATAGCCATACCAATGAGTATTGCCACAAATGCTATGATTACGTATGAGATCATTTCTTCTTATTCTTCTTGTTATGTTTCTTGGGTTTCTTGTTTTGGGCTACGAAATTTTCTTCAGAACCTTCCAAGGCATCTGTAATCATATCGTAGAACGTATACCAACGCTTCTCAAACTCCTGGTGGTCGAAATAAGAGCGATGTACGATTGGGTATGGATCATTCTTGCCGTCATGGTTTTCTGAAAGTAAATTGTTAATGTCCTCGATTATGAAATCTCTCATATCATCGAGTATCTGTTTTTGACCTTTCTTCGAGTAGTTACTGAATCCACGAATATGATTTTCTTCATCTTCTTCTACAAAGAGAAAGACTGTATGAAGAAGTTTGCCAGTGCCTATTTCATGGAAGCATACAAAGATGACCTCATTCATTGGCTTGGGCAATGGAAACCAAGAACTCTGATGGCATCATCACATATCGAGCACCGATTTCTGTATTTATAACGATTGTCAAATCTTTCATTTTGATAAGTATAAATAAAGGTAGGCCCATCCTTGTGAGAGGGTGAGCCTACCGATTAACACTATTCAGATTTCAACACACTTGCTCATTTGTTTACATTTGAATTTTGTTTGATTACATTCTATGCGAACAAGCATAGATGAACACACCATGCTCCTCCTTCTTTGTGTGCAAACCCTTCTTCTGCTTGAAGAAGATAAGGGCTGCTCCAGAGCTGAGTGAAACAGCAAGAACCACGAGACCTACTACAAAACCAAAGAGGCAATATGCTATGATAAAGCCGAGAATGGCTCCACCAACGGCACATGCAGCCCAAGTGATGTAGCGTCCCTGGAATCCCATAAATTCAAGGGGCTTCTGGAGTCCCTTGAACATGGGATAGCTTACGTATTGATTTTCGTTTACTTCTACTGACATGATGTATTTCTATTGCTTGAACGATAGATTAGAGACCGAAGAACAAAGGCAGAGCCTGAGCTGCAGCAACGAGGAAGATACATGCGCCTACAACCATCATGATCTTCTTCTTGATATTCTGCTGATTTGATGTAACTACTTGAAACACAACAGCATTTAAAGCAGTAAAACCCCAAAAGAAACAAATCAGAAACAATAACGTACCAAAACACAATTCTACTAGCAAGAGATAACAAAAATTAACGTAGATAGAATGGGAAATTTTCCGATTGTGGGATTTGGCTGGATGCTTTACAAGAGATACATCTATCCATCGAATAACGTGAGTTCGGGGTGTTTTATAACATCATGATGTGAGTAGTAGTTGCCCAAACTCCTCCTTGGGTCATAAAAAAGAGGCAAATTTCAAGTTTTTGTGGATATATCTTGGAGATTCCGAGATTATTTGCTAATTTTGCGAACTGTTAATAGAAAATATTCATATTATGAGTTTGCAAAAGAATGTACTTGAGGTGATGCAAAATAGCTCTCGTTCAGTATTTAATGTACAGTCACTACGTATGTTGACTGACTGCAAAGATAGTCAAAAGCTCACTCAGTCGTTACATTATTACATAAAAGAGGGCAAGATTCGTAATCCTCGCCGTGGCATATACACAAAAGCAACTTACGACGAGAAGGAAATGGCATGTAGCTTGTACCGCCCGGCTTATATCTCGTTGGAGTATGTGCTTCAACGAGCAGGTATCGTGTTCCAGTATGATGATACCATAACGTGTGTGAGTTATCTCAATCGCATAGTGGATATAGACGACAAAACATATCAGTTCCGTATTATCAATCCTGAATTATGGATTGGTATGGAGGGTATCGAACAGAAGGATAATACACTTATAGCTGTACCAGAGCGTGCCTTTCTTGATATGGTTTATCTGAGTGCTGGCAATTGCTACTTCGATAACCTGCATCCATTGAACAAAACAAAGGTAAAACAACTTCTGCCGCTTTATAAGTCGAAGGCGTTGAGGGAAAGAGTTACTAAACTATTAAATCTAAAATAGATATGGACAAGAACAAGCATAAGCTATACATGGCACAGATATTGAGTCTGATATTCAAAGATAAAGATCTCTGTAATGTTATAGCATTTAAGGGAGGTACATCATTGATGTTTTTCCACAATCTCAACCGTTTCTCAACCGATCTGGATTTCAATTTGCTTGATGTTACGAAACTTGACATTGTGTACGATAAGGTTAGAGCGATATTGACTCGGTTTGGGACTATTGATGATGAGGCAAAGAAACTCTTCGGACCAGTACTAGTATTGAACTATGGAAAAGGGGAACGAATGCTAAAGGTTGAGATTTCGATACGCGAGTATCCAAACCACTATGAGATGCGCTCTCTGGCAGGAACTGACATTCGTGTTATGACAATGCCAGATATGTTTGCTCATAAACTATGTGCTATGGGTGAGCGTTTGTCACCTCGAGATATTTTTGATGTGTGGTTCTTCTTGCAGAACCATACTGAGATTAATGAGGAAATTGTTCAGTTGAGAACAGGTAAGAGTGTTGCAGAATATGCAGCGTGGTGTGCTGAGCATGTACGCGAGGCTAGTCCAAAACTTCTGATGCAAGGACTTGGCGAAGTGCTCAATGATGCCAAGTCCAAGACCTTTGTCAAAAACAAACTTATTGACGAGACATCTTCGGCACTTGAACTTTTCTCAGCATTTCCTATCATATATAAAGAGTAAGTTTCTACTGATGTGAACTGAGACTTGTATATCCTCAAATCCACAACTAAACCTTTCAACGTCCTTCTTGCGTGTACACATCCTCTCATTACTGAATTTGCTCCTTCGTCCTGCTGGCTGCCCATGCACACTCTATGATGGTCTTGCGGAGATATACATTTCCGTGAGTGATGCTCCTCGACTTGATTTTCTTGTTGGATTCGTCGTTTCTCGGTTTTAGACCGCTCCATGAAGCGAGGTGGTTGGCCGTTTCGAACTTGTTCATGTCCGTTCCGATTTCAGCGATCAATGATGTGGCCG
>ERZ791902.636-NODE-636-length-23165-cov-4.978840_pt1 | contig 23165 bp, 26 predicted proteins | sample MGYA00510149_ERZ791902 | MGnify/ENA primary metagenome ERZ791902 (study PRJEB30046, sample SAMN00792060) | human gut metagenome | study: EMG produced TPA metagenomics assembly of the A metagenome-wide association study of gut microbiota in type 2...
CCGTCATCGCGGCGGCCATTACATCCCGGCTGGACAAAGCCCGCCTGCCCACCCACATCAATATCCGGGCAGCGGATACCGGCCTTGCCAAGGACAGCGTGGTGCTGCTGGAGCAGATCCGCACGCTGGATAAGCACCGCCTGCGGGAGCGGGCCGGGCAGATCACGCCGGAAGATCAGAAACGTGTGGATCAGGCTTTGGATGTAAGCCTGGGGCTTACTTCATATTAAGGGGCTGTTGCAAAACAGCTCTCTGAAAAGATCATGCACAAAACCCGGAACCTTTTTTCGGCCAAAACGGCTCAAAAAGGCTCCGGGTTTCTGATTTTACGCTGTTTCTTTGTGCAAGCTGCGATCGTTTTTTCATTTTCCAGCTTAATTTTTTTGAAAAGGCGCGCGAAGGCTGGTTATTCCCGCCAGAAAATGCTATACTTTTCTGCAGAATGGTTGTGCTGTCGTGTGCAGCATATGTAGGTTTTATGATGATATCGGAGGGCTGATTATATGATCATCCAGAGCAAAAAAGTATGGATCGCCGACCAGTTTATTTCTGCCGCAGTCGAGCTGGAGCAGGGCAAGATCACCGGCATCTTCCCCTATGGTGAAAAGCAGGCCGATGTGGACTATGGCTCCAAGCGCATCGTGCCCGGTTTTATGGATATCCACTGCCATGGTGCCTACGAGTTCGACACCAACGACGCAAAGCCGGAGGGCCTGCGCTACTGGGCAAAGCATATCGTCTCTGAGGGTGTGACCAGCTTTCTGGCCACTACCGTCACCCAGAGCGTGGAGGTGTTGACCAACGCCGTGGCCAATGTGGCCGACGTGATGGAGGGCAGCTACGAAGGTGCCGAGATCCTTGGCATCCACTTTGAAGGCCCCTACCTCGATATGAAGTACAAGGGCGCACAGCCTCCGGAGTACATCGCAAAGCCCAGCGTGGAGCAGTTCAAGCACTACCAGCAGGCAGCACGCGGCCACATCCGCTATGTGACCCTTGCGCCGGAACACGACGAAGGGTTTGCACTGACCCATTACCTGACCGAGCACGGCGTGGTGGTCAGCATCGGCCATAGTGCCGCCACCTATGAGCAGGCCGTGATGGCCTATGCCAACGGTGCCCGCTCCATGACCCACGTGTACAACGGCATGTCCCCCTTCGCCCACCGAGCCAACGGTCTGGTGGGCGCAGCCTACCGCATCCGCACCATGTACGGCGAGATCATCTGCGACGGCTGCCACTCCACCCCTGCTGCCCTGAACAACTACTTCATGAGCAAAGGCCCGGATTACGCCATCATGATCTCGGATGCACTGATGGCCAAGGGCACCCCCATTGGCAGCGAGTACATCTTTGGCGGCAACCATATCACCATCTACCCGGACGGCAGCGCCCATCTGGACAACGGCACGCTGGCCGGTTCCACTTTGAACATCAACAAGGGCCTGCGCATTCTGGTGGAGGAGGCCATGGTGCCCTTCAACTATGCACTGAACGCCTGCACCATCAACCCGGCACGCTGCCTGCATCTGGACGACCGCAAGGGTTCCATCCAGATCGGCAAGGATGCCGACCTTGTGGTGCTGGACGACAACTACGATGTGCTGCAGACCTACTGCATGGGCAAGGCCCAGCTGTAATTTCTGGCTGACGCGAACAAAGGATGTGGTAAACCCGTTATGATCCAGATCGCCTTCTGCGACGATGACCAGACAGTTCTGGACCAGCTCTCTGCCCTGCTGGAAAAATATCGCGCCCAGCGCTGTGTCCAGATCCAGTGCACAGCCTTTCACAGCCCGCTGGATCTGCTGGCCGAGATCGAAAAGGGCACCCGGTACGATATCCTGTTTCTGGATGTCATCATGCCGGCCGAAAACGGCATTACCGCCGCCAAGGAGATCCGGCAGTACGATAATGTCGTCAAGATCATCTTTCTCACTTCTTCCGCCGAGTTTGCAGTGGAATCCTATGTGGTGGGTGCCTATTTCTACCAGATCAAGCCCATCTGGGAGGACAGCTTTTTCCGTCTGACGGATTCGGTGATCGCCGAGTGCCGCCGCGCCGACCAGCGCAGCCTGATCCTGCGCTGCAAGACCGGCATCTCCCGCATCGATCTGGACCAGCTGCTCTACTGTGAAGTGCTGGGCCGTACCCTGCTGTTCCATCTGGTGGACGGCACCGTGCTGGAAAGCACCGGCAGCATGGACGAACTGGCCCGCCAGCTGACCCCTCACGAGAGCTTTCTGCGCACGCACCGCTCTTTCCTTGTAAATATGGAGTATATCCAGAACATCTCCACCCGCGCCGTTACCCTGACAAACCTTGCGCAGATCCCCATTCCGCACGGAAAGTCTGCTGAGATCCGGCAGCAGTATCTGGAATATGCCTTCCGCCGAAAGCAGGTGATGATATGAGCACACCCTTTGCAGATGCGCTTTCGCTGTGCAACCTTGCCTCGGTGGGTATTTTCGGCATCGTGCTGTCCGCCGCGTTCTGTGAGCTGGAATGGACCCGCCAGCGCAAGCTCCTGCTTGCGGGATGCACCGTGCTGATGCTGGCGCTGCAGGGCGTTGTGAGCCTGCGGTGGAGCACCAGCTTTGCCCGGTATCTCTACCCGGTCATTCCCCCCCTGCCGCTGGTCATACTGCTGGCCGCCATGACCCGCAAGGTGCTCTGGTCACTGATTGCCGTGCTGACAGCCTACCTGTGCTGCCAGCTGCGGCGCTGGGCCGCACTGCTGGTCATTGCGCTGTTCCCGACAGGCGGCACCGCGCTGCAGGATGCCACCGAGCTGGTCGTCACCCTGCCGCTGCTGCTGGCACTGGTGCACTGGATCGCGCCTTCGGTGCGCGCTGTCGCACTCTTCGCTCAAGCTGCAGCTGCAGTTCGGCGTGATCCCGCTGCTGAGCTATGTCTTTGACTACTTTACCCGCATTTATACCGATCTGCTCTCCAGCGGCAATCAGGCTGCAGTGGAGTTCATGCCCTTTGTGTGTAGTCTGGCCTATCTGGTCTTTGTGCTGCAGACCACGCAGGAGCAGAAGCTGCGCAGCCAGCTGGAGCAGACCCAGAATAGCCTGAACCTGCAGGTAGCGCAGGCTGTGCGCGAGATCGATGCCCTGCGGGAAAGCCAGCGCAAGGCCAGCACCTACCGCCACGATCTGCGCCATCATTTACAGTACATTTCCGCCTGCATCGAAAATGGCCGTGCCGAAGCCGCGCAGGAGTACATCCACAGCGTGTGCGCAGAGATCGAAGCCAGCAAGGTGAACGTCTACTGTGAAAATGAGGCCGCAAACCTCATTCTCTCGGCCTTTGCAACCCGCGCGCAGAACAGCGGCATCGACTTCCGGGTGCATGCCGCCATCCCGCTGGTGCTGCCTTTGCCGGACAGCGACCTGTGTGTGCTGCTTTCCAACGCGCTGGCGCTGCCCTGCACGCCGGGCAGCGCCAGCGTGAGGCTGGAAAGCCCGCTGTTGTGGAGACCACCGCCTACCAAAAGGACAGCAGACTGTTTTTACAGATCGCAAACTCCTGCAGCTTCCCGGTGCAGTTCTGTGCCGAGGGCATCCCCACCACCAGCCAGCCCGGCCACGGCCTTGGCGTGCGCAGCATCTGCGCCATTGTGGAGCAGTATGGCGGCATGTACAGCTTTTCGCAGCAGCAGGACCAGTTTGTGCTGCGCATCTCTCTGTAAAAGGTCGATTCAATGCATTTTATGGGCAACTCGTGCCAATTGCACCAGTCGGCACTGCTTTTGCGCTATAGTAAGCTCAGACGGTTCTACTGCCGCCTGAGCTTATTTTTTCAGGGAGGGTCTTCTATGGCATTTCTGCTCATCCCGGTCATTTTGCTGACCGTGGTCTGGCTCAGCTATGTCCGCCGCCGTCTCAGCGAGCTGAACGAAAATGTCAACACTGCCATGAACCAGATCGGCCTGCAGCTTTCTTCCCGCTTCCGTGCTTTGGAAGCCCTGCTGGAACTGGCCCGCACCCACGGCCTTTCGGCCCAGCTGGTGCTGCTGCCACCCTCCATCAATGCCCTGTCCACACCGGCGCAGGTGCTGGAACAGGAGCAGCATCTTGCACAGGCCATGTCCTACATCACCGTTGCGGCCGAGAGCCACCCTTCCCTGAAAGCAGACCCCGCCTACCAGCGCTGCATGGAAGCGGCCAACTGCTACAGTCGGATGGTCTATACCAGCAGCCTGATCTACAACGATTCCGTCACCCGGCTCAACTGTGCACTGGAGCAAAAGCGCCTTGGCCTGCTGGCCGGTCTGCTGGGCATTGCCCCGCGGGAATACCTGCAGTTTGCACCGGATGCACCGGTGGCCTGTCCTGTCCAGCCCTCGCAGCCTTTTCGGCGGGAACCCGCATAAAACTTCTTCATCGTAAAAGCCCGGCACCTCGGTCCGCTTGAAGGTGGAATAAAATCACAGGGCGCATTCGTTCCACCCTTAATACGCAAAACACCCCTCGGCTTCCGCAGCAGGAAACCGAGGGGTATTTGTTATGCTTTATTTGTGTTATTTGTGTCGGTTCAAGCCCTTACGCGATCACTTGCGGGGATTCTTGATGGCAGCCCTGGGCGGGTGATAAAATTGCAGAGCGTTCGCACGTACTTACATCTGGTACAATGCCACCATCAGCGGCATCGTGACGATACACAGCAGTGTCGTTACCACATTGATCGCGCTGGCGTAGTCTGCATCTTTGCCGTACACCTGCGCCATCTGGGTCAGTGTGGACGCGGACGGCGTGCAGATGGCAAGCAGTGTAACCAGCAATATTGTTCTGCCCTCCGGCACTAGTGCTGCAAGGCCGCTGTATTTCAACAGTACGATTCCTATCAGCGGGATGCCCACCAGACGCAGCAGCGTGATCCACCATAGTCTGTGATAGCTTAGCAGTTTTTTCAGGTCCATTTCTGCGATCAGCATACCGAGTATCAGCATTCCCATTGGACCAACCATACTGCTGATTGAATCCACCGCATCCTGCACAGGTGCAGGCAACTGGATCCGCAGCAGGAACAGCAGCACCCCAGCAAAAATGGCGATCATGTTGATATTGGTCAGAATCTTTTTCAGGTCGATTCCTTTTTCTCCGCAGAGCTTCATTTTAGCATGGCTCCACAGCAGAAAAAGCTGCACCGAAAGAAATGCGCTGGTGTAAATGACCCATTCCTTGCCCAGAATGGCCGTCACAATGGGAATAATAAGGTTCCCTGCGTTGGAATAGATCAGCGAGGTCTCCTCTACACCATCCAGTTTCAGCACCTTGCCCAGAAAGCCAACCACCACGATCAGCACCAGATGCAGCAGCGCTGACGCAGCCAGTGCCAGCAGCAGACCGTTCAGAATCTCAGGCTGATACTCCACCTGAAACGACGAGATGATCACACATGGCATGACCAGATACAGTGAGATCATGGAGAGCACCTTGCTGTCCTGACTGCGGACGATGCCGCAGCGCACCAGCACAATGCCCAGAGCCATGGCCAAAAACAGCGAAAGGATCTTTTTTGCCAGAATCAAGCTTATCATATCGATATTCCTTTGCGGCAGCTGTTGTACGTGCTGCACTCTCACACAAAAAAATCAAGTGCAGTATTTTTCTTGTTGTTTTGAAAAATACTGCACCGATCTTTTTTATTTGATTAGTCCTCGGCGGGAAGTTCCAGATCCTGTCCGTTGGAAGCGATCACCTTTTTGTAATACTCGAAGGAATCTTTCTTCCGACGCTGCAGGGTTCCGTTGCCCTGATTATCCTTATCCACATAGATAAAGCCATACCGTTTTTCCATCTCGCCAGTGCCGGCACTCACGATATCGATGGGTCCCCACCAAGTGTAGCCGAAGATATCGCAGCCGTCAGCCACAGCCTGCTGCAAAGCTTCGATGTGCTTTTTGAGGTACTCCATGCGGGCAGTATCGCGGATGCGGCCATCCGGGTCGATGGTGTCTGCTGTTCCAAGGCCGTTTTCAGCAATGAACATGGGCTTCTGGTAGCGGTCATACAGTTCGTTGCAGACGAATCGAAGACCCACCGGGTCGATAGGCCAGCCCCACTTGGATTTTTCCAGATAGGGATTGTCCGCACCTACGTGACCGCCCGTATTGGAGCGGATCTTCATGCCGGCAATGTGGGTAGAGGTCATGTAGTAACTGAAAGCCAGATAGTCGTTGGTGTTCTGTGCAATCAGCTCAGAATCGCCCGGCTCCATCTGCACCTGTACGCCCAGCTCTTCCCACTTGCGATTGATGTAAGAGGGGTAACGGCCGCGCAGCATCACATCCGAGAAGAACAGCGAACGCTGACGAAGCTGATAGGTTTCCATCACATCCTCCGGGCGGCAGGTATTGGGATATGCCGTGCTCAAAGACAGCATGCAGCCGATCTTTGCACCCGGTATCATCTCATGGCAGGATTTGACAGCCAGTGCATTGGCCACAAACATATTGTGTGCAGCCTGATACTGCCGCTGCGGTGCATTGTCATCATCTGCCACCACCATGCCGGCTGCCAGATAAGGCAGCTTGAGGGTGTTGTTGATTTCATTGAAAGTCATCCAGTACTTGACCTGATTCTTGTAGCGCTCAAACAGCACCTTGCAGTAGCGCTCAAAAAAGCCGACCAGCTTGCGGTTGTCCCAGCCGCCGTACTTTTTGACCAGCGCCAGCGGAGTCTCAAAGTGAGAGATCGTGATCACCGGTTCAATGCCCCAGCGGTGCAATTCCCGGAACATATCCTCGTAGTAGGTCAGACCCTTCTCGTTTGGCTCGGCATCGTCGCCGTTCGGGAAAATGCGACTCCATGCAATGGAGGTGCGCAGACATTTCATGCCCATCTCGCCAAACATGGCAATATCTTCTTTGTAGTGATGATAGAAATCGATTGCTTCATGAGAGGGATAGACGTGACCCTCATGCAGTTCCAGCGCCGGGTCCAGCTTGATGAAACGATCTTTGCCGGTCTCCAGCAGGTCGCAGATCTCTAAGCCCTTTCCATCTTCCAGATAAGCGCCCTCGCACTGGTTTGCCGCCAGTGCGCCGCCCCATAAGAAGTTTTTTGCAAAGGTTTTCACAGCAGTTCTCCTTTTATCAGTTCTGAGCGGCCTGCTCTACTTCTGCCTGCTTATTGGCAACGATCATGAAGGGGATATACACCAGCGTTGCCAGTGCCAGACCAATAATCTGCACCACAACACCCTGCCAGCCGTGGCCAATCAGTGCACTCAGCAGCACGGGCGTACCAAAGGCAACGTCAACGGTGTTGCAGGGCATAAAGCCAATCGTGCTTGCAAACAGTGCAGTACCGGAGCACAGCATAACAGAGAGGATGGAGGGAATCAGCATGGTGGTGTTCAAAACCAGAGGCAGGCCAAAGACCATGGGCTCGCTGATGCCGAACAGTGCGGGGCCAATGGCAACTTTGGCAACAGCGCGATAATCTTCACGCTTAGACACCAGGAAGATGGCCAGACAGACGGGCAGAGAAACCGGCAGAGCCACAAATGCGACCCAGAAGCCGTAGGTGATGGGAGAGGACGGAGTCTGACCAGCAGCAACAGCGGCAACGTTTGCAGCCAGAGCAGCAGCTAAGAACGGGTCACGCACAGGCTTGATGATCAGGTCACCATGGATACCCAGGAACCAGAATGCACGGCAGACCAGAATGATGATGAACAGACCGGCAGGACTCTGGAATGCATTCTCCAGAGGATGCTGGATGGTGGTGTAGATCCAGTCGGTCAGGTACTGGCCGCTGATCTGACGGAATGCGTAACCGCCAACGGAAACGCCCAACAGGGTGAGCACGATGGGGATCAGAGCGTTGAAAGAAGTAGTGATAGCAGCGGGAACAGATGCCGGCATCTTGATCTTGAGCTTATCGAAGGTCATCAGGAAGGCGAACAGCTGGCTTGCCAGAATGGCGATCAGCATACCCACGAACAGACCCTGAGAACCCAATGCTGCACCGGGCAGGCCACTGGCGGTGCCAGTCTTGTCGTCCACCACTACAGAGACGATCTGCGGGCAGATGGTCAGATAGGAAGCCAGCGCCATAATAGCGGAGATGTGCTCCGGCACATTGTTCTTCTTGCCCAGCTTGAGACCGATCAGGAACACGATGGGCAGGGTCATGCAAGACAGCGTTGCAAAGTTTGCAGCGGTAAAGATAGGCTTCAGTGCTTCCAGTGCGGGGACCCACTTGGCAAGGCCGGTAGTGGTGCTGCACAGGATGGTGTTGAACAGGTTCATGAACGAGCCAACGATAACGAACGGCATGTAGATGGTGAACGAATCCTTGATTGCACCAAGGAACTTGTTTTCGTCCACTTTTTCGGCCACCAGGCTCATGCCATCAACGAACTTGTCGCTAAATTTACTCATGTTTTTTCTCCTCCAAAAGGGATTTTCCAAACAACTCAGCCGTTGTTCACCAGATCCTCGGCCTGCTTCAGAATGGCAGCACCGTTGCAGCGGCCATAGGCCAGTGCATCAATGACCGCCACCGGTGCACTGTCACCCACAGTTGCCTTGACCTTGCGCTGCAGATGGCGCACCTGCGGGCCCAGCAGCAGCACATCAAAGTTGCCAACGTTCTCCGCAATCTTGTTCTGATCCACAGCCCAGATCTCATAGTCCTTGCCCTGCTCCTTTGCAGCGTCCTTCATCTTCTGGACGACGACGCTCGTGGACATTCCCAAGCAGCAAGCCAGCATGATTTTCATAACGATCCTTCCTTTCTTGTGTTCCGTGTTTATTTATGATTCTGCTTATAGAGTTCAATGAACTCTTCTGCAAAATCGATGGACATGATTGCCATGGTCAGGTGATCCTCTGCGTGGATCAGCACGATGTTCAGTTCCACGCTCTTGCCCTGAGCTTCGCTCTGCAGCATATCGTTCTGTACATCGTGCGCCTTGGCCATCTGCTCTCTTGCTTCGGCCAGATTTTTTTCGGCCTGTTCAAAATTGCCGTTGCGGGCCTCCTCGATTGCCATCAGTGCCAGTGATTTTGCATCACCAGCGCAGGCGATAATTTCAAATGCAACTTCGTACTTCTCGTCATCAACCATTTTCTTGTTCCTCCAGTCCTTGTTCTTTTTGTCTCAGCAGCCCCAATAGGACCTCGAACCGGCGCTCTGCGATCAATTTGCAGATGCAGGCTTCATCGACCATAAGCTGCGCAACAACCTGATAGAATTTTTGCAGTTTTGCGGTGGCATCGTCCGCGATGGACACCAGAAATACCACCTGTACCTTTGCTTCGCCCCACTGCACGGGCTTGTCCAGAATGGCAAGGCAGACGAAGGTATCTTTGCTGACTGCCTTCCACGGATGCGGCATTGCCACCAGCCCACCAAACGAAGTGGCGGCCAGCGATTCCCGCTTTTTCACGAGCTGTAAAAAATCATCCGGCAGCTTTTTTTTGCCGCACACGAACCGGCACATCTGTTCCAGTACCTGCTCCCGTGTTTCGCAGTTGAGATGTGGCAGAAATAGCTCCGGGCTGAAATATTCTTCCACAGTCCCCTTTTTGCCCTGCATCAAGAGCTTTTTCATCTGGGTCAGTTCTTTTTCGGTGGGGAAGAACTGGATCTGTCGGATGGGCACCGGGACATAAATGGGAATAGGCACCGTGGAAAACACATAGTCGATCTTACTGAAGTTCACGCTCCGCAGCCCGATCACGTCACAGGTCTGTACCCGGCCCAAATTCTTGCCGAATTTCTGCTGGTAGCGGTAAGCCAGCAGCTGGGCGCTGCCTTTGCCGCTGGCGCAGACGATCAGGATGTTTTTAGGTGCCCACTCTTTGGCCTTCTGCCGTTCCAGTGCCAGCGCAAAGCTGACGGCGATATAACCGATCTCGTCCTCCTTGATGGGGTTCGGGCTGATGTCTTGCAACACGCTGCACGCCTGCGTGGCCATCTCGTAGGCCAGCGGATACTCCCGCTTGATATCCTTCAGGATCGGGTTCTTCATCCGCATCCCACTCTTGATCCGCGCCAGCAAGGGCACCATGTGCATGCACAGGCCCATGCGCAGTTCCAGATTGTCCCGGAAGTCGATGCGGAACGCCTCGTAGATTTGCTCGATCATATCCGATACGATGCGGTTGACCTCCTGCGGAATCACCAAATTTTCATCCGAGGTCATTGCGTTTGCCCGGTACATCTGTTTGCCGTTCAGATGCATAGCAATATAGCAGACCTCCGGCAGTGGAAAAGCCACGCCCGTCATATTTTCGATCTGCACGGCGATGTGGCTGGCCACTTCTAGGATCCGCTCCGGAAGGTCCGCCTGCATACCATCCGAGCTTTCTATCGCGTGCCCTGTGCGGATGCGCTCCACTGCGACCTCAAGGTGGACCGCCAGATTATCCAGCGCCATCGTGGACATGGCGAATTTTTCTTTTTCCAGCACCCGGCTGACCAGCTCCTGTATCTGCTGCCCGACCGGGCGGCTCTCGTCCCGCTGCGCCGCAATGCAGATCCTACGGTTCGTCTCACGGCCTACCACGCAGATGCCGTAGCCCGGTTTGCGGCGGATGCTCAGCCCGTATTCCGCCAGCTGCCGCTCCACTTCGCGCAGATCGTTGGAGATTGACCGCCGCGACACGAAAAACTGCTCGCTTAGATCATCCAGCTTGGAATAGCCATCCTTTTCCAGCAGATACTGTCTCAGCCGCTGTATCCGCTCCTGCGCGTCCTGCGGGATGCCGGTCTGTTCTCCCTGCTGTGGTTTGCTGCCCGACACATACGTCTGTGCATCCGTGATCTCAATGCCGAACCCCCTGCCGGGTTTGGCTGTGATGCAAAAGCCATTTTCCTGCATTTCCTTTGCGTAGGTCTTAATCAGGCTCCGCACTGTTTTGCCGCTGAGTTTCAGTTGTGTGGCCAGTTCATCCGCCGTCATAGGGCCACTTTGGTCCAGTATTTCAGCGATCGTCCAGATCCGCTCGTCCATCTTTTCACCTCCCCTGGCCTGTTGATTAGCACATTTATTTTCTTATCGCTGTTAAAATTATAGCATTTTTGCTCAATTCGTTCCACGTCCAGAATTTCCACATCCACTCCGGAAATTGTTGCATGTATATTTTACCGTTTGGATATTCTGCCAGTCAACACAAAAACCGCCCCGGCTTCCATTGCGGGAGCCGGGGCGGTTCGTTTGCTTTATTTGTGCTTTTTCAAGCTCTTACGCCATTACTTGCGGGGATTTTTGATGGCAGCCTGAGCGGGTGCCAAAATTACAGGGTGTTCGAAGTAGCGATGATACGTCGTTTGTGATTTTTCAGTTGATTCCAAGCTCTTTCATCAGTCCAGCACAGCTCTCACCTTTCGCAATGCCTCCGTCTTCGGCTTTATCCAGCACATCTCACATATTTTGCATAGTTTTAACAGTAGCCTCACGGCTTTGCCCAGTCACGGTTCATTAGAAAATCGGCAATCTCCATAATATGTTGTCTGTTAGCCATAAAGTCTACTTTGTTAAGTAATGCTCTCGGCTCAGTCAGACTAATGATTTTCGCTGGTTCTGGGAGATTATCGTTGAATTTTTCATAATCAATCGTTGCCAATATAACCTGCGGCAACATTTTCAATTGTGCAATCATACTTATAATTTCTTGACTACTTGACACGCTCGCCTCTTTAGCTCTAGGTGAATCAACAACAAACGGAAATCTCGTTGCACTACTTTTAAAATCTTCCATCGTTTCAAATAGTGCAACAGACTGCGCTAATATAATTTTATTTTCTAATGTTCCCTGTGCTTTTATTGGCTTTAACAAGCGGATTTGGCCATCATATGCGGAATCCCATGCTCCCAACTTCATAATATTCAGCCGAGCATTTTCAATATATTTTTCTTCCACTTGTCTCTCAGTCGGCAGTTTACTAAGTTCTTTTTTTATTTTCTTGGCTTCTTGGTCAAGATCATACCATTGTCTAATATTTTCTGTCAACTGATTTTGGAACCGACGAATCGATTCCCTTAACCCACGCTGACGCAGATATGTATTGTATCCATTTTTCTCTTCATCAAAAATCTTTTCGTCACTTTCCAGTTGATGATTAAGCTCTACATAATTTTTCTTTTCTACTCTCAATTTCTCCGAAAGCGATTCAATTAATAATTGAACCTCTTTGCACATATACTCTTTATTAGCCGCACCATAATTGATTCTTACAATATCAAAAATCTCTTCATCTAAGATATATCCGCAATTCGGGCAAACATGAAATTTCGTATGATTTGAATTCACATCTCTAGAAGATGCTACGGTTTGTTTTTTTATTGCGCGCAGTTGACATTTATGTTGATACAATGCAGTTTCTAATTGCTGAATTTGATTTCTAGATTTTCCGATTTTTTCAATAAGCTTCTCGATTCTTTCCTTTGGAATTTCCAAGTGCGCCTCTAATTCAGCCTCATCATCTGCCGGTGGAAGGTTCCCTATTTCCTCCTGCAAAGCTTCTACAATCGTTTTAAGTCGACTTATTTCACTTTGAAGATTTCCTTCCTGCTCTTTAAGGAGATCACGTTTTGCCATCAGTTGGATGGTTTCTTTGGTATAAATATTAAGATGGTAATACAGCGATTTTATTCTATCATCCTTCTGATACTGGTCAATTGACTCAAAGCTTCCATATAGATTATTCCAACCTTTATCTTGGTCTATATAATATGGCAAAAACATAAATGCCGGTGGGGCCATCTCAATTTTCTTAGTTTTTTTGTTTGGAAGGTAAACGGAAAAGCCAAAAATCTCTCCAATCAATGGTGCCAGTTCTTTGCTAACGCTATCTGTAATTTTTAAAAGCTCGTTATCTTCAAATACTGCATAATTTTTCCCAAAACGTGCCACACAATATTCTTTTCCATCAACATCTAAAGATAGCACATACAGTTTCGGCTGTCTTGTCCATACAGAGTCAAATTTAACTTCAGCACCCAATGTATAATAAAGCGACTTCAGCAACGATGATTTTCCCACATGGTTATCCGCACTTGTTATAACATTAAAGCCCTTTTCAAATGTTTGACTGCGAGCCGTTTCGCTTTGCAAATCTGCAATAATAATGCTTTTAAAATATACATTTTTCATATTGCTCACTCCCATCCATTTATAAGGACGCAACAAATTAAAACTGAAACATATGTCTTGTTATATAAAATATTCTTTTCAGTAACTCGATCTGCTAAGCGATTGCAATAATCTCTTATCGTTTCTTCAGATTTTCTCACATTTTTTTCGCAGGCATCTTTTACGCAGTATAAAAGCTTTCTAAATGATTCCGATTTTCCGGATAAATCCTGCATTATCCGTGTGTACTCATATGAAGCTTTATATTTTTCATCGTCCGAATATTCCATAACTCTCTCTATCTCATCGAATCTTGGAATAGACACGAGCATTGAGTCCGTAATAACTCTTGAAAAATCCGCTTTCGAAATACCTTTTTTCTTTTTAACTTCAATAAACGGAGCATCTTCGTTCAATCTCTCGCATCCCTGCCGACGCGCCAGCAAATCCATCATTGTACTAAAAATTGTTTTAGCCATTTCCACTGTAATTGATGGATATTTTTCTTTCAAAAAGTCGTTCATTTCCTGCTGAACGATTTCCCGATGTTTTGCAATGGACAGCGTTGTCCTCATATGCACAAATTTTGACAAGTCAACTTCTTCTACAGAAATCCCTTTTTTCTTTGCAATATCTTCTTTTATCTTTTTTACAACGGCCGGGTCAAAATTCAAAAAAGGAGTTTTATCTACCGTATAAATTTTTTCTTTCTTTCTATTTTTCCCATTTTTGTCAATATATGGTACTTTCAATTTTAAAGGGCAGTTTGTAATCAATCCAAGTTCATCAACTAGCCACTTTGGATTGCTTAGCTGCTCATATAATTTTGCTAACCAGTCCTCCGAAATCGCTGTATCTATACTAATTGACTCTTCATTCGTCTTCATTTGATAATAACTAACCACTTCCGGATTTGTATCATCATCAAAAAGGGTGATATCATCATCATGATCTGGCACCAATAAATAATTCAGATTATCATATAATTCTATTGCCATATGCAATGTTTGACTTAATTGCATATCGAGTCGATTATATGCAAGGCTTCCCGATTTCTTATCAATAGCTACTTTCTTTTCTTCGTCATTTGGTTGCCTTGCCATAATCAGAATTCCTCCTTAGCCACAGTGCGTTTGATAATTCATACTTCCGCATTATTATCTCTACTATTCTCTATTGTATCTTTTTTCCTTTCACAAGACAAGACACAAAATCCCCCTAGTCCCAAAGCTAGGGACTAGGGGGATTTTCTTAACGCGGGAAGTTGCAAAGAATTCGCATTACGGTTATTATTCTTCTATAAGATACGGCATCAGCATCTCAACCAGTTCGTAAACTTTCGTTCCGGGTGCTGACTCAGAGGGCTTCCGTCCTTCATTTTGCTTGTCCAATCGCTTTGCATTGGCAATCGCAATGTCCATGTAAGGTCGCAGCACTTCATACATATCCGGGCGGTTCTTCTCGTAATTCCCTGCACCAATGTTTTTCAGCCAATCGCTCAGTTTCGGCCAGTAACGAGATCTGTCAATATCAGTATCCATATACATAAAATGCAGCAAATACCACAGTTCTACGCACTGGTTCGACCATACAGCATGGTAAATCGTCTCACTTTGTGCATTGTATTCTTCGCACAGCTGTGCTACCATGTCGATATTCTCTGCCGGAAAATCATCTGTGTCATAGACAATCCAGACGTGCTTAAACACAATGCCGTTATTCTGAACGTATTGACGAGCTTTCATCAACAGATTCACCGTATTGTCGCCAATGCCCTCTACCTTTAGCTGGATTCTATCACGGTACTTAGAATTGATAATCCGTTGAATTGCGCCAAAATACTGCGGCTCGGTTTCTGTACCTTCAGATGCAATCAAGTGGTATTCCGGCTGAATCATCCTTGCCTTATCACGGCGATTCTTCATCCAGCTTTTTCCAAGGTCACTCTTTTTCGGAGGTTTCAGACTCATGCCCAATCCCTCCCTGTCAGCATATTAGAAAGGTAGGGGTCTGCACCATATCGGCCTTCCAGATACTGCTTGTCAAAGGCCGCTGTGCTCTTGACGCGAGTATTGTCCTCCTGCCGGAATTCATAAAGCGAATAAATCTCGCTCTCATGATTGTCATTCATTGCGGCAAACCAAATTTCATCACGACGGAAAACTGTATTCTTCATCGTAGTCAGGTCGTGAGAACTGAATAGCAGTTGTGCGCCCTTCTTGTTCAGTTCCGGGTTCTTGAACATCTGAATCACATACCGGAGCAGCTTCGGATGCAGCTTGGCATCCAATTCGTCCACAACCACTGTGCGGCCTTCCTGCAATGCTACCATCAGAACCGGCAAGGCTGCAATCATTTTCTTGGTTCCATCCGACTCTGCTTCAAAGGGAAGCTCGTAGACCTTGCCGTTGATCGTTCTTTGCGTGAACAGGTGCTTGCTATCTTCATCATAGCGATAACCGGACAAATCAATACCTACATCATTCAGTGCATGAATCAGGCTTTCCTTAGTCGTCTCACTCTTGGACACCAGCACAATGTTTTCTGCTCTGGGGTTTGCGTAGCTCTGTGTAATACAGGATTCAAACCAATTCTGCACTTCTGCAATCACAGGGATATTGTAGTTGATTGCCAAAAAAGAAAGATACGGCATCTTCGGGTTGACGTCCAAGTTGATGCTTGCCTTATTGATACTTGCACCCAATTCAATCTTCTGGCCGTCTCGTTCAAAAATCAGTCCTGTCTTCTTGCCACCAAGAGTGCGCCACAGAAGAGACTCAAAGACAATTTCTTTCTTGAGCGAAATGTAATACTGGTACTCCTTCTCGCCTACACGGAAGAACACCTGAAAAATCGTAGGTTCATTCGCAGAGCTTTCGTCCAGCATAAAAGGCGCCACACTGCTGCCCTGCTGAAAAATCATCGGCTGTCGATTCTTCTCTAACGCATGAATCGGCTTTACGACAAGGTTAATCAGGCAAAAGAATGCCTGAAGCAGATTCGTCTTACCGCCACCATTAGGGCCATAGACCGCGCTGACCGGAAGCAAATCTTCTGCTTTCTCCTGTCGAATCAAGGCATCCTGAAACTCCGGAATCGCCATTGCACGGAAATCGAATGTGGTTTCATCCTTATAAGACTTAAAATTCTGAAAAGAAAACTGGCAAAGCATTCTTTCAACTCCTTCCTGTTATTATTATAGCTCATTTTCAGTTTTTATTCTAGCATTTAAGAAAATTTCATTCTTATAATTAGTTTATAGGTATTTTTCTGATAGTAAAAGACCTCCGCTTTCGTTTATGATAGAAAGCGGAGGTCTTTTTACGGCTTACTGTGCTACCCGAATTATCCTGCTCTTCTTTGTATCTCCAAGCCTCTTCCAATGTAAATTATTGGAATTGCTCAAAAAATGCCGTAATCTCTGTACTGCTCAGTTTCTTTTTATTATACTCTGCATAAATTCGACGTTCCCAATCTGCGTAGCAACCTTTCTTGCCACAAGGAGATGTATAGGTCGGAATGAGTCCGCCGCTCTTTGTCCATCCGTTGTCATTGACAAGGTAATCAAGATACTTCCTGATGTTCTTCTCATTTACAACTTCTGCACCAGCTTTTTTAAAGTCATGCGCAGTCCAAAATATTATCACAAGCACAACAACGACAACCAATAGCATATTATCTCTCCTTACCTTTACTGCCAATCCGTGTAATTCTCATTGCCAATAAGGAACTCAAAAATCAGACTTGATTCATCTGCAATCTCATTATCAACTGTATTGAGATTTTCATATGCTTCAGAAAATTCATCTGTATTGTATGCGTAGTAAATATCAGCTTCCTGCTCAAATCCTCGGCTGTCGGTAAGTGTTGTAGTCTTTCCAGACTCAACATAGGTCAAGGAGTAATCACCCGACTCAGAAAAGCTCATTCCCTTGGCTGTAACGAGAACACAAGCATCGTCATTATAGCTGAAGAAACCGCCTTTATAACCGACCCACTCGCTAGAGCCATCACTAAAAGCATCGTTGAGTACGTCCAGAATGCTATTTCCTGTACTGTTAGACAGCTTCTGACTGATATAAAACGTATCGGTATATGCGTCCGGATATTCGCTCTGTGGTTTGATAAATCCTTTATATGCATCATTGAAAGCTTTATCAAACGAAGACGAGGTCACCAAAATGTTCCTGTACAAATTATATTCATACGGAATCCACTTCTCCACACCGCCTTCTGCATTTAGTTTATAATAGTAAGAATAGAGGTGTACGAAACCACTGAACACATCAACCATTTTGATGTATGTTCCATGACTGGTATCGCTAGGAATTGGATCTTCCCCCATACAGGTTTCATAAAGTGCCTCTCTCCATGCTCTTGTGAAGAGTTTGAGTTCTTCTTCATTGTCTGCAATACCAAAAAATTTAGATTGGTCGCCTTTACTTGCGCCGTCCGGATTTGCATAATTACGAAGGATCAAAGATTTATATTCATCAATCTTTTTTTGATCTTTCTCGTTTTGTGATGCAGCCGCTGCTTCCGATTTTGCTTTTTCTTGAGCCGCTTTGGATGCTGCTTCCTCCGCTGCACGAGATGCGCTCTCAGCGGCTTCCTGAGCTTCTAAGGCAGCTTGAGAGGCCGCCGCAGCCTCTGATTCTGCTTTTCTTTTCGCTAATACTTCTGGTGAAAGATTAGTTTCTCCAAGCTGAATACCCGCTATCATTACAATAGAAGATAATAGTATCAGTGCAATTTTCTTAAACTTAAATGCCGGAATCCTCTTCGTAACTGGCGGAAGAATTATCACGCCACCCAATATAATAAGGATAATGGCGGGCATCGTATACTCTCCAATGTACACTAGTCCACTTAATATATAGCATCCGCCAATAAACCACTGGAGTATTCTTTTAACCTTATTCAACATATTGCCGCCTCTTTTACATTTTGAGTGTTTTATATGTGCGCCAAATCAAAGTACAAACCACCTTTTTCGTTCATACCTATCGCTTACCATTGCCATCGGAAGTGCTATGCGCCAGCTTTCACTTATGAGGATGCCCCCGTAGAAAGTTTATGAAGGTAATTTCGCAGACGCTCACATATTCTTCAATACTTTATGACCAACTACGTGTATAGAAGTTCCACACTTTTGACAGTGGATATGCATTATATGTATTGCGATACATATTATTTACAGCATTTGGGTATTTCATCTCTGCACCAATCGCCTCATTTGCAAGATTGGAAAGTTCTTCCAAATCAGCATAAGAACAGTCCGGTGCCAAAAGGTAAGCAAAGTTTTCTTCTACATATACTCCAAGACTATTTGTGTAACCAAGTTTAATTAAAACCGGATTGAGATCATCGTATGTATGACCTGGCTGATAATAACCATTCGGAGCATTCACACGGACATTGTACGCTGTACCATCACTTGCTAAAATATACCCATCATATACACTATTAACGCCATTATTCTCTATGACATTCCCAAGGCGAATCGTCATAGCCCCAGTATTGTAGTAATCAGACTTGTACGCGTGCTGTGCTCCAAACCTACGCACCGCTTGGAAGTGCTTTCTTTCATTTAAAAATGTCTTATTCCCTCCAGCAACTCCTTGGAAGATAACATAGTCATATCCTCTTTGGATGTCATAATTCGACCCATCATACCCAAGTCGACGGTAAACATCGTTAATATAGTGCAACCACAAATCATCAAAACCAGCACAAACTGCACAGTGAGGCGGATTATCAGGATTTATCCTTGCAGCATAATCTTCTATTAAGGTCTTGGAAATCCCCTGCATAATTTCATACTCAGAGTAGTGATTATTGATTTCTGCAATTTGACTTTCTGTCAATGTGTCAGCGTCTGCAATCTCACGCACCTTTGCAGTTGTCAAATCAGAGTTTCCAAGCCAATCTGTTTGAGCTGAAGCAGGCAAAGCTATTACGCTAAACAGCATCACCGTTGCTGCCAGCATTGACGCAATTCTCTTTTTCATTTGACTTTTCCTTTCATCTTTTCTTTACGACCTTAAATCGCATGAAGCTTTTCATTGGTGTCAATTATCAAACAAGACAAATGAACCGCCTCGCATTACGATTTATCTTGTTAAAATTATACGATTTATATAATTACCTGTCAAGGCATCTACACTTAAAATCGTAAGTAGCACTACGATTTATCTACGGAGGGCAATGACATGGAACGCGAGAAGCCGAACTTTGACATTCTGGGAAGAATTGACCGGGAGCGGTTAGCTCGTGGATGGTCTGAATACACCCTTGCCGAAAACTCTGGCCTGACGCAATCGACCTTATCAACATGGCGCAGAAGAAATCTTCAGCCCAACGTAACCTCGATTGAAAAAATTTGTCATGGCCTTGGTATCACCCTCTCACAGTTTTTTGAAGAGGATGCTGCCATTCACCATTTGACAGAGGAACAGAAATCCCTTTTAACCACTTGGGACAGACTTTCTCCATCACAAAGAACTGCTATCTTGGATTTGATTCAAGCATTTTTACCCGAATAATGCACACGCTTACAAAAAAGAAGGATGCCGAGCAGCCATTGTGTCACTCGGCATCCTTCTTCATTAAGTAAAGGACTTCAAAACTTTTTTCAGTGCTTCACGCTGTTCCGGGGTCATCCGATCCAGCAAATTCAAGAATTCCTGTTGTTCCTCCCTTGTAAATTCGCTATGGGGTTCATCTTTTGCACATTTTTCGTTCTTCATAACAGCTTTTCCTTTTTAAGTTTTTTCCTCGTCAGCCAATCTAGCCCGAATCTGCCGCTTATACTTATAATAGGTATTCCGGGCAAGCCCTGTCAGCTTCATGCACTCCACATCGTCCAATGTACCACCAAAAGCCTTACAATGGATGCGGATTTTCTCTTTGGCCGCTTTAGACTTCTTGGTTTCAAATCCAGTGCCCTTTTTACGTCCAACTTGTTTTCCATTCAGCTTTGCTGTTACAAGACCCTCACGAGTACGCTGGTGCAAATCTGCCACTTCTTTTTCAGACTGCTCAAAAGCCAACTTGATTTGCTCTTTTGCCAATGCCATCAGATACTCGTTGATTCCCTTTAAGATAAAATCCACATTGGTTCCTGTCATAGCAATGCTGCCAGACAGGGCCTTTTTGTACGTTTCGGTATCAATGTGATGCTCTTTCAGGAATACCAGCTGGATACCTTTATTATAGAGATCCTCATACAGCGAAAATCCTTCTTCGGCATTTCTGGACATTCGAGAGACGGAATCGAACACCACAGTATCGCCCTCTTTCAGAATCCGATACAACTTGCTCCATTCTGGCCTTAAGATGGAAGTTCCCGTATAGGCTTCCTGTACAATGTGAGCTGTCGGGTATTCAGTCATGATATTACGAACCTGACGGTCAATGCTCTGCTTTGCAGTGGAAATTCTGCAATAACCATAAACGCTCATAATTATTTTCTCTCCATATCAAAAATGCCGAACGTCATTTTAGCGTCACCGATTTGCTAAGACAAATCGGCTTCATCACGCTGTGATTGATACTTTTCTAAACCCACGGCATTTTTTATACTTTTTCCTGCGAGCCTTAGTCATCCCTCATAAACTTCAAAAGATTATCTCCGTTGACGAACGGTTCGCGCCGTTCGTCACCTGCGATAACTTTTGAACTTTATAGGGAACGACACGGCTCGCTCTTATCAACGGTTCAGATACTGATTCATAAACTCTCCCACCGTCACACAGGGCTTTTGATTTTTCTCTGCTCCTCCAAATGGGTCATAGTTCCAGTCCGTCTCTTCGTCGATATACCGCCGTCCGTCATCGGGTAGCTCCAACGGCTCTGCAAGAATAATCGTTCCCCAGTGATTGACCATGATAAATGGTGCAATCTCACAGGGAATTCCTCGGCAGTCATCATCATGCCGCACATCGTAGACATACAGACTATCCGGGACGGTATCTCTTTTGATGCGGAAGTTAGTGAATAATGCAGGCTTTCCGCAGACAGTGATTTCTTCATAGTGTTCGGTCATCGCATTGCAAGACATATAAATTTCTCCTTTATGCCACATTAAGTCGGGTAGCTTTATAGCAGTCAACGCACATTCCCTCATGGGTATTCGCAAACTCTGCCGCCTGCATGATAGAGCCATCTTTCAGCTTTACTCGTTTGATGGGCTGATTACAGCGGACACAGATGCAGGGCATGGGCGGCTGTTCCTGCTTCTGACTGGTGGATTGCGGCTTCGTTTGCTTTTGGGATTCTGCATCTGACTGCTGTGCAGCATCTTCCGGCAAATCCTCCCCGGCATAGACATACAGGCCAAGGCCAAACATCGCCAAATTTTTTACCAGACAGCGCATGATGGCCTTGTTTACATCAAACATGGAAGCGGCTTCTACGGTGCGTTCTTCCATGCCGACTTTCTCACGGCGGCGCGTCTGCTGGTTATATTCCCATTTCGGGGTGGTGTAGGTGTAAGGCACAGCTTTCATGGCCTTGTTTGCGCCATCCAGTACAGGCAGCCACATCTCATGCGAAACGCCCTCAATGGTAACGGATGTATAGACCATGAATCCGGTGATAGGATCATAGACATAGGGCAAACCGTTGAACTTTTTGACCTCATAGCTGGCAGAAGGATACAGCTTCTTCACCTCTGCCCAAGCATACGCCCAGCTCACATATTTCAGTTCAGTATTTCCAGACTTTTTGACTTCCACATGGTCTTTGAAGTCGATGCTAAATAATTTTACGAACGGATTTTCAGTAGCCATAATAAACCTCCCATAAAAAAGACGGCAGGAAAGTAATTTCCTGCCGCCATATCCAAAACTTATGCCGCATGAATGATAGTAAATCTGCGACTGCTCACATTTTTACTGTACCGATTAAAAATGTCCGGCTGTTCTTTCTTCAACCGCTGGGAATCCACACGCTTACTTTCAGAGGACACCCACGACACCTTATAGCCGGGAGCTGTACCGTAGGCGGCATCCTGCATTTCCAGCTTCACTTGCTGTTCAATCGCAGTCTTTTCCTGCTCCAGCTGTTCGATTTGGTCAGAAAGAGACTGTCGTTTGTCCAGCAGGTCACGAACTGCATTCAAATCAGCCGTTTTGCTTTTATCATCGTCAAAATACATCTGGTTGATTTGCTGTGTATCTCCCTCGCTTCCGGTAGGTGTAGGCGCAATCTTAGGCATCACATTGTACTTCCAAAAATGCTCTTCTTCGGCAATGAGATTATCCAAAACAGCCTTATCACTGATAATTTTATGAATTACCAGCTCTTTTCCGAAAATCAGAGCAGCAATATACCAGCAGTCGAAACCACTGACGGCCAGATAATGATTGACCTGCGCCATGTAGTGTGCAGGAATTTTACCATCTGCCCACTTATCCGCAGAGAACGGTGAAACCGTCTTGCATTCCAATCCTGCTTTCTGTCCAACGATCAGGCGGTCAAAATCCGCCAGAAGAAGCGGATGTTCCTCGTTCTGGTAGATAGCATTGGCTCTGCGAACTTTTAGCCCAGTGGCTTCGGTGAATCGCTGTGCCACATACTCTTCCAAGTCCCGGCCCTGCCGCATAGCTTCGCTGTCGATATTTTCAATGGTATCGCTGATTTTATCGTGATACACCTGAAATGCAGAGCGGTACGGATTCAGGCCCAAAATGGCCCCAGCATCCGTGCCAGTGATACCACACTTTCGATAGCGCAGCCACTCTTCTTTGGACAGATTTATTGTGGAAATCAATCGTTTCATGCAATATTCAACTCCTGCTTCATATTTTTATCGGTGATTTCAAAATCGTATTCCACCAAGTCCTTCATAATAGTGGAAAACTCGTCCACCAAAGTGCGGTCATCATCCAGCCACAGGGCATACAGGAAATCCAGAATGTTTCGCTGCACCCGGAGATGGTTCCAGAAACGCTCGTCCATCTGTTTTTCGATGTCCAGCGTGATTAAAGCACTGACAATGGTGCTTTTCATCGTGATCTCGTATGCCGTGGTGCAAGTAGGCTTTGGAAAATCGGCTTCGATG
>ERZ791902.638-NODE-638-length-23129-cov-60.640678_pt1 | contig 23129 bp, 21 predicted proteins | sample MGYA00510149_ERZ791902 | MGnify/ENA primary metagenome ERZ791902 (study PRJEB30046, sample SAMN00792060) | human gut metagenome | study: EMG produced TPA metagenomics assembly of the A metagenome-wide association study of gut microbiota in type 2...
CAGTCCCCCTCTCCTCAAGGAGAGGGGGTTAGGGGGTGAGGCCCAATTGCAGTTTGTCAAATTGATTTTACCATACAATTTGCGTATAGAGCCAAAAAAAGGAGTCTTAAATAAGACTCCTTCGTGTTGGGTGCTTAGTGGGATTCGAACCCACGACATTCAGAACCACAATCTGACGCTCTAACCAACTGAACTATAAGCACCATCATTGCTTTCTCTTGTAAAGCGATGCAAAGGTACGGCATTTTTGCATTACTACCAAACTTTTGCAGCGTTTTTTTCAAAAAAAGTAAATTTTACTACTAAAAGAGAGGGGAATATGCATAAACAGACGCATCTTATAGCTTCGGCATAGGCGTATTAGGCTCAAATTTCATCGTGGCTGTAGTCCTTAATCTCGTCGAGTATTTCGTTAGCGAGGCGTTGGGTACGGCGGTAGGTGATGATACCCATGACGGCACCAATAACGCCTCCTACGATTCCACCTATTAAAATGGCGTGACGTTCTTCGTCCGTGGTACCTGTGAGCGACAGTATTTCATTGGCAAACCAAATGGCCCAAACTATCAAGAAGGGGATAGAGAAGCGCAACCACCGAGCATGGAGTAACTTCATGCGCACAATGCGTTCTGTCACTTCAGCCAGCGTGCAGGCAGCTAAGTGTTCGGTGCGCATCATGCGGTGGCTATAATAGGTGTAGATTATGGCAATAAGAAGGAATACGGCCGTCACGGCTGAGAAGAGCCATGATATGCCCATCCAACTAAATGCAAAGATGCAATAGGGTATGCCAATAGCTGCGATAATGGTGATGAGTAGGCCATCGCGATTGATGCGCCCTGCATTGCGACTTATCACTCGACGCACTAAGCGGTCGTTGATGATTCGCTCGTTATCTAATTTTTGATGTAATAGAGCTAATTGCTCCTTCATTTCTTCTAATGTATCCATAGTGCTAATGCTTGGGAAATGTGCAAATGTGAGAATGTGAGAATGTGCAAATGCTTGGGAAATGTGTAAATGTGAGAATGTGAGAATGTGCAAATGCTTGGGAAATGTGTAAATGTGAGAATGTGAGAATGTGCAAATGTTTTGCCATGCTTGGTAATATAAGAGGCTACAAAAGTGAGACTAAAGCATTCTTTCATTCTCACATTTGCACATTCTCACATTTGCACATTTCCAAAGCATTTCCAAAGCATTTCCAAGGCATTTTCAAAGCACATCCTCCTCATCCTTCATATTTTTAAGTTCTTCGCGAATGCGTGTGAGGCGTACTGATACGTACTTGGCTGATATGCCAACGATAGCCCCAATTTCGTCGTAGGGGAGGCCTTCGAGCCATAGCAGAACGATAGCACGATCGAAAGGGCGCAAACGATGTACGCGCTTATGTAACATTTGTATTTGCTTGGTGTCGGCATCATTATCCTCATAGAGGTCGATGTTGAGGTCGAGTCGTTCGGTCGGGATGCGCTTCTTGCGCTCTGCCGAAATGCAGGTATTGAGACTTACACGATATATCCACGAACTCACCTTCGAGTCGCCTTTAAAGGCATCAATGCCACGCCACAGGTTGATCAGAATGTCTTGAAAGAGGTCGTTCACTTCGTCCTCATCTTTCGAAAACATGTAGCAAACCGTATAGATAGTGGCTTTATGCTCATTGACCAAGTTGGTAAACTCTTGTTCGGTCATATATATAATATTCTAATAATTCAGTTTTCAGTTTGGAGGGTATGAGGGGATACATCACGTTGATAATCAACAGAACAAACCTTATAACCTTAAAACGCGAACTAACAGATAGGAGTCAGCAGGTTGTTGCTTCAAGCATTCCGTCTCGCGTTTGGAAACACTGAACATCCTTTTATTCGTTAGACGCTGTTGTCGTGCCTTTACTACACAGGCGACCGACTTTTTTCTTTATGACAGATAGCACTTTCTGACGTTCGCTAAGTGTCATGCCGAAAGCATACATCATAGCTATGCTCACACTTTCACATAATAAGGTATTGACCGCAAAGCGTATCCAGCCAGCTGGCACGGCATATCGTACATAGAGAGGAAGCAATAAAGCCACCGCTACTATAAGCAAACACTTCATCACGCTTTGTGAGAAGTAGCCGCGCACATCGAAAGGGAAGACCCTTTGTGCTAACAGTGGACGGAGCAAAAGAGCCAATGCATAACCCACCATTTCGGCATACACACAGAAGGTGGGAGCTACCCCACCCCACCGATAGGCAGCGTACGACACAATTGGAATGGAAATGAACAAGACGCTCATGGTCAACTGATAGCGCTTCACTCGTCCGCTGGCTTGCACACCATAGCCCACTAATGATGAAAGCGTTTCGATCAAGGCCGCTATCAATATCAGCCTACAAAAGGTGGAGGCTAATGGAGGAGGCGTCTTGAGCCAAAGTTGCAGCACAAAGTCCGTCTCAATAATAATGGGAAAGGAAAGTAAAAATAAGAGGAAGAATGAGAACTTTGAGCCTTTCACAATCAACTGCTGCATGGCCTCAAAGTTGCGTTCGGCATAGTATTTGACTAATTGGGGCGTCATGGCCCATATAAAAGTGTTGATAAATCCCGTTACGGCAGAGAATACAGCTACACCGATGCCACGAGCGGCATTCACCAATGTGCCGAAGAAGAGGTTTAACACCACGTTTACGCCCTCGGTACGAGCAATAAGGGCAAACTCGGCCGTGGTGCTCCAACCCGAAAAGTGGAGCATCTCCTTGGCGCGCGCCTTGTCCCATAGCCACTGCACGCGGGCACAGGCAAACTTCTTGCGGCAATAAAAGCGGAAGAATAGCATGCGTGAGCTATTAATAAGGAATAGTAGGCAGCCATAGATGATGAGTTTGTCGTAAGGGAGCCATTGGAGTAGAAACACCATGGCGAGTTTCATTAACTCCTCGACAATGCTGGTATAGGCAAAGATGTCCATCTTCTCGTATGCACAAAGAGAGGCGGTGTAGGGCACTTGGGTGATAGACAGAAAGGTGGTAGCAACGGAAAGGTGATACACCCACTTCACCGCCGTCATGCGTTCGGGGGCAAACACCATTTTGTGGGTTAAGAACCAAAGTCCAATGGTTTCGGCCAGTAGCACGATAATCAAGGCCAATATGAGGTGTATCGTAAAGGCTATATTGAAGGTAGTGTGAAGCATACGTTCGTCTCGTCTGCCGAGGTCGAACGATAGGAAGCGTTGGGCTGAATCAGAAAGGGTGGTGTTGACAAAGGCTAACATAACGACAATGCCGCCCACTACATTGTACGTGCCATAGTCGGCAGCGCCCAACACGTTGAGCACTACGCGTGAGGCGTAGAGCGACACGATCATCGATAGGGCTAAACGAAAGTAGAGTACCAGTACGTTCTTGGCCAATCGCTTGTTATTTTCAGCTACATTCGACATGTAATACTTTTTACATTAAACTTTTATATTACTTGCAAAAGTAATAAGAAAACTATAATTTATCGAACAGACAGGAATGAACATTAAGGCGCGCTTCGCGCTTGTTTTTTTAAACATTAATGTTAAAGAACAAGCGCGAAGCGCGCCTTAATGATTTTTATGGGGGAGTGAGTGTGGGTGGGGTGAGATAAAATTACCGAGGTTCATTATTTGAGTAATAATGAACCTCGGTAAGCTCAATTTTTACGATTAAAAAGTCGCTCTAAAAAATTTTGTATAGGTTTTCCTAATTTTGCTGCAAAAATACCAGCTATAAATGGTGGTAATATATAAGTTACAAAAAATTCAATTATTCTCATACTTTGTCAACAATTAGGAAATAACCTTACAACATTTTTGAAATCCATTTACCAATTTTTCCAACAATGCCTGTAGAGCCAGTAATAGCACCAGACGTAGCAGACCATGCGACACCTTTCCAATTTACTTTTCTTGATACAGCATAAGATCCTATAGCTCCCGAACATGCACCAACAACAGCACCAGCAATATCAGCTCCTACAAATGCAGGGACAGCTCTTGTCTTAGGTGTTGTTGCATCCCAATATTCTAGAGAACTTTTTGAGACATTTAGTACTACACCACCTAAAGCACCTTTGGGTGCTAAATCAAAACTTAAAGGAGGTAATTCAGAATCATCTTGGACAACTTCAAGCTGAGAGAAATCTACATCTGAGTATTTAATTTCCCATTGATTTATAAGTTTACAAACTTCATTGTCGAATGCAGAATTTGATAATTTTCCAGAAGCATTATCAACAACGCAATCTACTAGTTGCATAAATGTTTTATGTTCGAAAGAATCAATTTCGCCCAAAGAATAGGCATTATTAATCAGAGACTTAATGTCATCTGTAGTAATGTCTTCTTCCGAATCATTAATTTCTTCAGATGCTCTAGAATTCCTTTTTGTAAATTGACTCATTAAATCTTCGGTGCAATAAAGATTCTTATGCTCCTCCATTCCCTTCAATAGATATTCTTTATCTTTACTAGGGATACTTAATGTTTCAACATTCTTTTTTTGAAACTCTAAAACATGTTCAATTGCTTCATTTTTTGAAGATGCTATTTCCGTTGGCGCTACAAAATTTGCATCTGCCTCCTTTAACATAGCGTTGTGAACTTCGCCATAGATAGCAAAAGTTTCAAAATTACTTTTCTTCTCAATAGGGGGCTTCTGAGAAGAGAGGTCCTCTTGGTTTGAGCAACTTGCTAAAACTAGCACGGACACGATAAAATACAAGATACGTTTCATTGTAAGTTGATTTTAGGGATTTGAAAAGTTAATTGCGACGCAAATATACATATAGATGAATAAGTTCCAATATAAATAATCAAAAAAAAATAAATACATGTTGTATAACATATATAAAAGTCAGAATGTAATAATTCTAAGCTATATGTTCGCCAAATAACATATGCGGGCGTTTTTTAGTAACTATAAACAAAAAAAGACAGTTTATTGTTGTTTTTTGATATATTACAGAATTATTATAATCTATGACTATCTGCACTTTTATATATTTATGACATTAGATGGTCAATATAACAATATTAACAAGATACTTTTCAAATGGTGTCATATATTTCTTGATTTCATTAATGTGGAAGAAATGGAAGTATACAAGCCTGAAGATGTTGACGAACGCGTTGTTGAACAATCCATTGTACAAAACATCAAAAAGTTCATTATGACCTTTGGACGTGATTTCGCCTACATCGGCAACCAATATAACTTGGAGATTTATACACAAGAATTATTTCCTGACCTACTCTTCTTAAATCGCGAGCTGAACTGTATGATTGTTGTTGAACTAAAGAAAGGTGCATTTAAGCCAGGATACATTGGACAGTTGCAAACCTATATGAAAGTTCTTGATGACAAGGTACACAAACCTCATGAAAGCCTAACAATTGGCATACTTCTTTGCAAAAGTGCAGACAAGGCCTTCGTTAAATATGTCATACGAGATTACAATCATCCTATGGGAGTTGCTACTTACAAGACCGTTGATGACATGGACGAAAAATTGCGGAAGGCATTACCTGACATGGAAAAAATGCGTGACTTATTGACTACTGATGAAGAGACAAAAACGTAAATGAAATAAGGTATCGGTAGAGCCTTTTACTTACGTATATTTTACCTCCAGCGTTTTTTGCTTTCATGTTTCATTTTTCATTTCTAATCGCCTGATAATCAATATATTCAGAAGATGAAACATTATATATTCATGTTTCATTTTTAGTTTCAATACTTCATACTAAAAACACAGAGGGAGAAAAACAAAAACACCGTGGGAGCGATTCAAAAACACCGTGGGAGCGATCAAACGCTCCCTCAGTGTTTTGACTAATGAAACATGAAACTAAAAATGAAACATGCAAGCTATATGTTTCATTTCCCAAAATGATTGATATTCAATTATTTATAAAGAAAAATGAAACATGAAAGATAAAACAAAGGTTTTGAAAACGTATAGAGGTGTTGTTCGATAAACTGCAATTTATCGGCCTAATTGGGGGGGGGGGGCGGGTTTGTAACCCGCGGCAGCAGCATGTTTTGAACATCTACTTGTAGTCGCTTAGCGCGACAATAAGCAATTTGTCGACCAAACGTAACCCCCCGTTAGGGGTACATTCTCTTCTACAATAAGTAGATATTTACAATATGCTGCTGCCGCGGGTTACAAACCCGCCCCCCAATTAGGCAGACAATTTCATTTCTTATATTCATGGCTATAAACTTAATTCATCACCACCAGCAGGCCGCCTTGCAGGTTGGGATTGTAAGTACAGGTGCGATAACGTAAGAGCGACTTACCTGGCCGGCCTGACTTTATGATGCCTCGATTCGTGAGATCGTAAACGCGTTGACAACGGCCACAAATTAGCTCTTCGCCCTTCAGCGTCAAGGCGCGCGTGATAAACGACTCTGCGTAACAATTAGGGCAGACGAGATCGTAGGCCAAAACAGGATATTGCAAGTTCATATCGGGCTGCAACGACTTGCCAATTACAAAACCCGATACGCACTCGGGCTGCCCATACGACCTTATCTCATCCGTATAAGGATAGGTGGCCGTAGTGCCCTCACCGCTGCGAAATTGAAAGGTGTTTGTCCCCATCGTTATGGTACAAAACTGCCCCATGCTATTCACAGCATTATTCAAAGGCACAACCCCAGTCACGGGGGCGAACTTTAAGAAAGCGCGTTCGTGAGCATACTCATCGCTCACGTCGTCAGAGCAGGCCACAAATAGCAACAACGCACTAATAACTATTAAATAAAGCTTTGTCATAATTCTATTGTTTCAGTTTTTAGTTTGAAGGGTATGAAGTTATACATCACGTTAATAAAACTACTAAGAGGCAGACCTCTGACCTGCGAGAAGGGCATTATACGCTTTCTCGCAAGCCAAAGGCCTGCCCCATTTGTACTATCTACAGCTTTTAGTTCGGAGGGGTATGAGACTATAAAGTTACTTCACTTTAACAATCACATAACCATATAAACAGCTTTATTTTACCTTCAACTTTTGTCCAGGCTTAATCATATTGCCCTTTATTTTGTTCTTCTTCCTCAACTTCTCTACGGTCGTACCATTACGATGTGCAATCTCAATCAATGTATCGCCCTTGCGCACAGTAGCTGAAGCTGATGACTTCGCGTTCTTGCTCTTTTTGCTCGACCTCGAACTGCGTGACGAACTTTTTGAACTACTTGACCTTGACGACTTACGGCTCGACGACTTTGACGCACTTCTTCTTGAACTACTGCTGCTCTCGCTCGCTGACTGTTGGCGCGCTGCACGACGCTTTGAAGCTACACTGCGATTGTCCAGACGATCGTCCACCTCGACACAGCTACGGCGCGTCAACAACTCATCGACACGATAATTATAAACAGAGTCTTTGAGGTCGATAAACATATTGAGCGTCTCAGTAGGCAAGCGCAGCGTCATCGGACCAGAAGAACCTGGAATGAGTTGCGTGCGGTATTGTGGGTTGAGCGCTTGAATGGCCTCAACGTCAACGTTGCAAAGCTCTGCCACCTGCTGCATGTGAAGATCACGCATGATAGTCACCGTATCGGTAGTGATGGGTATCTTCGTCTTCATGGGGCAGATATTGTGCTCGCAATAATAGTTCATAATATAGTTGGCCGCAATAAATGCTGGCACGTAACCACGCGTCTCGCTTGGCAAGTAGGGATAGATCGTCCAGTAATCGCGCACGCCGTCGGCACGATGAATGGCCTTATTGACATTCGTCGGGCCACAGTTATAGGCAGCGATGACGAGGTTCCAATCACGATATATCTTGTAGAGGTCGCGCAAGTAGCGCGCTGCTGCCCAACTACTCTTATAGGGGTCTTGACGTTCGTCAATGAGACTATTCACCTTCAAGTCATAACGCTTACCTGTAGCCAACATAAACTGCCAAAGGCCAACAGCCCCAGCTGGACTCTTAGCTTTTGGTTCGAGTGCTGACTCGATGACGGGCAGGTACTTCAACTCAAGGGGAAGTCCGTAATAATCAAGTGCCTCTTCAAAGATAGGGATATAGAAGTTGCCTGCCCCTAAAGCATACGATACGGTACGGCGCAAGCGACCACTATATTGGTCGATAAACTTCTGCACCACACTGTTGTAGGGCATTTCCATCACCACGGGTAAGCGACGCAAGCGCTCTTGGTACTCTTCGGTGGTGAAGGTAGGATTGTAATCAGGATTGGCACAAGTCGTGTCAGGATAAAGGTACTTCTTGGCCATCCATTCGTTAATAAGTGAGTCGCAGCTCACCGACATACCCTCTGGCAAGTCTATCACTTCGTCACGACCGTTCTGGTCGTTGTGTACAGTTATCTCATCGGTCTGCGCTGTAGCCGTTATAAAGCTTGCAGCCAATGCCAATAACAATGTCTTTATACGTTTCATTAATTCGTTGTTTTCTTTTTTTAGTTGACAAGTTAACGAGCTAACAAGTTAACGAGGAGGTTTGTTGTGTGAAACATACTTTTCTTAACCTCATAACTCTACCCCTCTTCAGAACCTCAGGCTACACCCTACGCCATAGGCTGCGCGGCCTGTGGTGGTACCACCCATTAGTTTGGGGGTGCCGATTACGGCAGGTTCCACCTTCATACTCAGATCGGGCGATATGTCAAACTCTGAGAGTTGTGCGTCAACGTAAGCGTCAACTACTGAGAGTAAATAAACTCCTATAAAGCAAAAGGCACTCAAGTCGCGATAGCGACGATAAAAGTCCTTCTTGCGTTTGAATATCTTCTTAAACTGATCCTCACGTCCTGTTATGTCGTAACGTGGGGGCAACATGTCAAGGTATGACTTCGTGTTTGGGTCGTCGTCCATAATGTCGAGGTAGGCTTGCGAATAGTCGCGATACATCATTTGGTTCCACGTCAATGCGTAGGCGCAACCCAAAAAGCCACCATAGATAATGGGCAACTTCCAATACTTGCGGTTGTAAATCTGACCAGCACCCGGCAACACCAACGAGAGCCACAAGGCCTTTGTCGGTTTGGGCACAAACGCCTTTTGCACCTGCTGTTGTGCCTTCGCTATCGGCTGAGCCAAGAGTGAATCGGAGAGTTGACGCAAGCGTGCAGTGTCGACAGGCGTAGAGGAGACGATCGTATCGGGGTCAGAGACAGTGTCGTCTGCCCCACGGCCTTGCGCCTCTTCTTCCATCAACTCACGTGCCATTTCGTCAAACGTTTTCACCGTGTCCATGGGCACAGAAACGGCACTTTTCATGCCATAAGGCCGCGCGATTGCTAAAACGGCTAAAGTCGAAACCTCATTTGAGGCTTCGACTTTCATCGTATGATTAGCTATTGCTTGCAAGGCTACCAACCACCCCATAAAGAGTGTCAGCAACACGCGCGCCATATAATTCTTACCCATCTCTTAAATCTTATCGAGCAACGTGATGATGCGTTCTAACTCTTCTTCTGAAGCAAAGGGAATAGAGATTTTGCCCTTCCCCTGTTGCGAACAAGTCATCTGCACCTTAGTGCTGAAGCGTTCTGACAAGCGAGCACGCAATTCGTTATACTCTTCTGGCAAGCGCTTTGCCCCTTTATTATTTAAGGTGTGGCGACCGCTCTTGAGTGTCTCGCCATTGTTGAGAGCCTTGACCATCTCCTCTACTTGACGTACAGAGTAGCCCTTCTCGCGAATTTCGTTGAAGAGTTTCACCTGCAGCGAAGGTTTGCTAAGCCCTAACAAGGCGCGAGCGTGACCCTGGTCCACCTCTTTGTTTTGTAATGCCACCTGCACCTGCGCTGGCAGTTTGAGCAGTCGTAGGTAGTTGGCTATCGTAGCACGATTCTTACCCACCTTCTCTGAGAGCTTATCCTGTGTAAGGTCGTAATGCTCAATGAGATTTTGATAAGCGAGTGCTATCTCGATGGCGTTGAGGTCTTCACGTTGAATGTTTTCGACCAACGCCATTTGCATCATATTCTCATCATCTGCCGTGCGAATGTAAGCCGGAATGGTGGTCAGTCCAGCCATTTGCGCTGCACGCCAACGGCGCTCACCAGCTATAATCTGATAAGTGCCGTCCTCCATCAGCCTAAGCGTGATAGGCTGAATAATTCCTATTTGACGAATGCTGTCGGCCAACTCTTGTAAGGCCTCGGGCTGAAACTCGCGACGAGGCTGATTGGGGTTGGCTTTTATCTTGAACACTGGCACCTCGTTGATGCTTGAAGAACCACTGGTGTGTACTTCTTCTTCAGTCGAGATGAGTGCATCGAGTCCGCGACCCAACGCGGGAAACTTCTTATGAGCTGCCATGCTTGGTTAATGTGCAAATGTGCGAATAAGTAAATGTGCAAATTACTGAATAATGCACCATTTAGCTCAACACGCAGTATTGCACGTATATTTTATATTTAATAATCAATAAACTAAAATCAAGAAAGAGATATCAAGAAAGTAAATCAAGAGTGCATGAAATCAAGGAAGAGAAATCATGTGAACATGAAATCAAGAGTGCATGAAATCAAGAGTGAGCATGAAATCAAAAAGTAAAAGTAACCTTCATTTGCACATTGGCACATTCTCACATTTGCATATTGACCACATTTGCACATTCTCACATTTGCACATTGTACTACTGCTCGTTCTTCTTAATAATCTCTTTGGCCAAATTAAGGTGATTCTTAGCTCCCGTTGAGTCTGCATCGTAAAGAATGGCGGGCAAACCGTGGCTCGGAGCCTCAGAGAGCTTTACGTTACGCTGAATAACCGTCTTAAACACCAGTTCTTGGAAGTGGCGCTTCACCTCATCATATATCTGATTAGCCAATCGCAAGCGACTGTCGTACATCGTAAGCAAGAAGCCCTCTATTTCGAGTTCGGGGTTCAACTTCTTCTTCACAATCTTAATCGTGTTCAACAACTTCGATATACCCTCAAGTGCAAAATATTCGCATTGCACAGGAATGATGACAGAGTTAGCTGCCGTCAGCGCGTTGACCGTAATCAAGCCTAACGACGGAGAGCAGTCTATCAAGATATAGTCATACTCCTTGTCCACCGCTTGCAGCAGCCTTTTCAATATAAATTCACGTCCTTCAAAGCCAAGCATCTCGACTTCTGCCCCAACGAGGTTGATGTTGGAGGGAATGATGTCAAGTCGGTCAATGTCAGTGGTATAGATAGCTTCATGTATATCAGCGCCACTAATCAAACACTCATAGATAGAGCAGTCGACTTTGCTGAGATCAACACCCAATCCAGACGAAGCATTCGCCTGCGAGTCAGCATCAATCAGCAGTACGCGCTTTTCGAGCGTAGCGAGCGAGGCCGCTAAGTTCATAGAAGTAGTGGTTTTACCCACACCACCTTTTTGGTTGGCTAAAGCAATGATTTTGCTCATGTGTTGTTAAGGGTTAATCGTTAAGGGCAATGGTAAGCATACATCTCATCTGTGGAGCAGCTGCTGCGTGTCGCACGAAGCGACACGTTACCCATTGGTTCTTAATCGCTTTGCTTTTACTGAGTTGCAAAGTTAAGAAAAAACGCTGAACTAATCCGTAGGCTGAACTATTTTTAGTAATTTTGCCCTACATTAGTCCTTTACAGAAGAGAACTTTAGTTGACAAGTTAACAATTTAACGAGTTGACAAGTAAGTTACCTCGTTATATATACGTGCATATATTTATTAAAACGTAGACTTATCTCTTCTCATTCTCAAAAAAGCAAAACTTGCCTGTTTACTTGTCAACTTGTTAATTGGTTAACAAAAAGACAAACCTACTCATTAACTCGTCAACTCGTTAACTTGTTAACAAAAAATAGAAACAATATGCGTCCCTACCTTCTTATATCAAACGACGACGGCGTAGAAGCGCCAGGTATCAACTTCTTAGTTGAAACGTTGCGTCCCTACGCCGACATACTCGTTATGGCCCCCGACTCTGCCCGATCGGGGTTTAGTTGTTCTATCACCTCTACCAACCCTATCACCTACAAAGTGTTGCGCCAAGAAGAGGGACTCACCGTATGCTCTTGTTCGGGTACACCCACCGACTGCGTCAAGATGGCACTCAATCTTTTTACCGACCGCAAGTTCGACCTCGTAATCGGAGGCATCAACCACGGCGACAACTCGTCCGTCAATGCCCACTACTCTGGCACAATGGGAGTTGCCATCGAAGGAGCCCTACAAGGCTACCCCTCTATAGCCTTCTCACTCTGCGACTGGAGTTGGGAAGCCAACTTCGAGCCGCTACGCCCCTACTTGGTCGACTTTATGTTTAAAACCATTGCCTTAGGATTACCCGAATTTACGTGTCTGAACGTCAACTTTCCCAAAGCTGAGAAGTTTAAGGGCATCAAAATATGTCGCATGGCCCACTCACGTTGGCAAAACGAGGTAGAACACCGCACCCACCCTTTTGGCGGCGATTACTATTGGCTTGTAGGCGATTGCAAAGAGCTTGAGCCTGAAGCCACCGACACCGACCGCTGGGCCTTATTTAACGGCTACATAGCCGTCACCCCAACACAACTTGACGTCACCGCCAAAGAACTCATTGACGTACTGAAAGAGGTCTTGTAAGGACTATAGAGGTTATTAGGTTAAGAGGTTAAAAAGTTAGTTTTGCATATAGGAATTCATCACAACTTTTACCCCTTAACCTATTATTTTTCTTCCTCTAATTTCTTCTACTTCCTTACTTTCCCTTACTACGCCTAACTATTTCCTAACTTCCCCAACTTACTTCACATGAAGATTACACTATCCCTTATACTCTTTATTCTAAGCCTTTGCTCAGCACAAGGCGCTGAAGCCGTATATCGCATTGTTGAGTATAACAAATCTACCGACGAATTTAAATTGGCTGCCGCAGGCCTTGTTCCCCAAAATAGTTGGGCTTACTTTCAAAACGCCTATGGTGCTACAACAGGCAACCGCTACAACCAAATTCCACGTAACCAAAAGGCTACCTTCACTCTCGAAGGGTGGCAAGGCTGCACCATTCACAGCATCACACTGAGCCTTTGCTCTAATAACAAATCAGGGCAATTAGGTTGGAGCATTGCAGACGGCGAAACCACCCTTTACTACGAACGCCCTACCGACTTTGGCAGTTCTACATGGTTTGGCGACTGGGTATCAAAAGATTTTAACGTGTTCGTTGACATTACACGCACCCTCACCACCCCCACCCCACTTACCACCGACAACTGTACCATAACCCTACAAGGTGGCACGGCCGAAGGGTCTGTCTATGTTGATGCCATTACAATTAACTATGACGCACCACAAAATGTGACCCTAACCTCACCCTTAGGTTACATTTACGAAAAGCTCACCGCCAAAAGCACGCTTAACGAAGGTGATGAATTGATGATTTACCGCAACGGCTGTGCCGCAGCCGACATTGACGGCATAGCAACGGGGCACTACCTCGATGCCGTGGCTGTAGCCTCAACCACCGACGTGAGCAACCCCGACATATTGAACTTCACGCTTGGCAAACTCGAGGAGGACTCTCCCCTATGGACGCTTACCAACCAATACGGACAAGCCCTAACCGCCAACGCAAAGCAATCGCTCACTTGGAATGAGGGCGACCCTCTTTGGAATATTACCTTAGGCTACGATGGTGCTACCATTACCAATGCCACAGAGGGCTACGGCACATTGCGCTTTAACGCCCCCACCAATAGCTATGCCCGCTTTGCACTTTACACGTCAAAGTCACTTCACCTACCATACCTTTATAAAAAGGTTGGACAAAACCGCCCTATTCCTTGCACTAACATTGCTTTCGAAACAACCGACCTTACCGCCTCGATAGATGAGGGCCACGTGGCCTTACACCCTTCCCTCTCTCCCAGCAACGCGACCGACCATCGCCTGCGTTGGACCACCTCCGACCCCACCATTGCCACTGTCAATGGTGGCTACGTCACCCTTCACGGCATAGGTGAAGCCCTCATCACCGCCACCAGTTGCGACGGAAGCAATGCAACCGCCACTATCCGCCTCACCATAACAGGCAGTACATCAAGTATCAATTTGCCCACAGCAACCACGCCACGCAAGGCAAACTATAAGAAGCAAATCAAAAACAATCAAATCTTCATCACCAACGGCACAAAATCGTACAACATAATAGGTCAGCAACAATAGTTCCTTTTGTAAGCAAAATTCAGACTTTATTGGGGTCTTTTCAATACGGCCTGCACGTGATGCTTACGAATGAGGAAAGGGAGAGAATGAGGAGATAATAAACTTATTGACATAGAAAAAGCCATTCCTAATATGAGGGATGGCTTTTTCTATATAGTCTGATTTGCTACAAAAGTTTTCTTTTCGACGATTTTATAAGGATTATGCAGCAAGGTCTTGTCAAAGAAACAAATTTGGATTTTATCCGCCTTTCCTAATACCAACTTGTCACCAGGAAACCGAACTGCCGTTTTTTCAAAGGTTTGTGGATGTGGCCACACTCTTATTGCCTTATAATCAAAGTTCGGGATTTTTCTCATATAAGCAAGTACGACGGGGAAACTTACTGTTTCTTCATGCCTTTCAGCCTTTATTAATTCTGCACACTTTACAAAATCGTCAAACTGTTTCACGTCCCCGACCAAATCATACAATAAAGGTGAGTGTTGGTCATATGTTGTATGGCAAATGATATATCCCTTTTTGCTGTAAACGGTATCTCCCCACCATCGTGCATCAGCAATTCTTGTGTCCCAGAAATAATATCCTTCACCAAGCCACGGCTCTTTCACACCGCTTTTCAGAATACCATTGGCATTCCGTGCGCAACAAAAGTATGGACCATGTTCCTCGACATCGTCATCGTTTTGTCTATCTTCAAGTGTTTGATATATGTCCGTGTTCTTCATTAAAACTACTCAACAACTTTGGTTTGTTCTTTGAGTTCCTCTGTTAGTCCCATTAAATTGATGGTAGGCAACACAACAGGCTGAACATTAGCCTGCAATGAAACGGTACTAACAAAAGCTCTGACATAAGGGAAAATAATGGCGAGACAATTTGGGTAAAAGTATTCCGGAATCTCTTCGATTGAAATCTTATTGCCAAATGAGAATGAAGCCTCACAGGAAACCTTTATAACTTCCGCGTTAGTCTCATTACATCCTACGGTAACGTCAAACACCAAATCATAGCGTGCTTCTTTTGAATAAAACACGCCACTTGGACTGAAAGAGATATTCAACTCAGCACCATTGGGTATATTGAAATCCAATGATGCCTTTGTAAAGTGATATCCATCTAATTTAAAAGCTGCCTTTTCCATTTTAATTTACCTTATGCCGCAAAATAATACTGTGCATCTACAGCAATTCCTTCGTTTCCAGAATCTACAGATACAACATATTTGTGCGTCTCAAACTTCTTTTCGTAATTTGAATACGACACAGCAATGCCAAACTTTTCTCTTACGAACTTGGCATACTCAATGACATCGGGACCAATCTCATTGAGATACTTTATTTCCTTCCAATCATTATCAAGCACATCCTTAGGAGTGTTCTCGAAATAATCTTTAAGATTTTCAAAAAGATTTCCCATAATCAATGTTCTATATTTTGTTTATAAAGACTCTTTTTAGAATGTAAAGTTAATGATTTAATTTTGCAAAATGCCATTTTCACTTAGTTGCTTGGTTACTTATACGAATATTTAACACAAAATGTCCAGTAATAATCACAGAAGCCTCTGAGAACCTCTAAAAACTTCTAATAACTGATGCTTCAATAAAGATTGGTTTCTTGAACAAAACTCTCAATAATGGGTACATTGACAGAACTAAATTAAAGGCAAAGGCTGCGACTTTATTACATTTGCCACTGCCTTTGTTGTCCCTATTTCTGTATCAAATGCTTCAAGTTTTCATCACCAGCGATACGCTCCAGCTCATCCTTGACTATCTGCTTGACATCCTCCTTGATTTGATTGTAGTTGTCCTGTATGGTCTGCTTCATGCTGTCATTGCCATCCGCATCCAAGAAGTTGTTGATGATGGGGAGTTTCTGATAACGGCTTTCCTCTCGTTTCACCTTTTCGATGTCCACGATAATCTCTGCATGGAATATCTTCTGTTCGATACGCTCATTGAAGTTGTCGGAAACAGAGCCGACAAACGTAAGCATCTCGTGTAGGCCGTATTGTAGAAAACAAATAAGCCAAAGTCAATCTATCAGGACTTTAGCTTATTTGTTTTCTACAATACGGCCTACACAGGATGCTTACCTTTATCTTAATATTTAAGCCGTAGTGAAATCATAAACTCACGACCACGCAGCGGTACGCGGTAGTATTGAAAATTGGCTCTTTGATAAAGCGAAACTTCGTAGTCTTTGCAGTTAAACAAATTGTTGATATTTGCGCTTGCAGACCAGCGAGAATTGAAATCGTAGCGCATACCAGCATTCAAAAAACTGTTAATAGAGTAATGGTTACGGACTATTTCGAAGACCGATTGCGAAAGGTCGGCATACAGCCGGAGTTTACTGATTGGGTAGAAATCCATTGTTAAGGAATAATAGGCATTTTTCAGCAGATTATCAGTTAAGGAGAAGACATCAGGCTTTTTCCAACTGATATTTCCGGCCATGGTGAGTTTGGGCTGAAACCATGTCAGTCCGCTCCATTGCGCCGTGACTGAAGCATGCAAGGCATGATAGCGCAGATAATCTTCCACCTCGTTTTGAGACACAAACTCCTTATTATATGAATAATTGGTCTGTCCGTTCAAATTGATGTGGGCATCGCGAAAGTTCTTACGACATGATAGTGCCATGCTCCAGGTAGTTTTCGTGCGGTCCTTCCACACTGGAACAAAGAGCGTATAATCGGGCGTATAAAGACTCTTAAGATAATGGTCGGAAGTACTGCGCGTCCAGCCGGCATAAACATTCCACGAAAAGAGCGTGATGGTGTTCAGATACGACAGACGGAGATTCGCCAACGCGACACACTGCACCGAAAGGCTATCAATACCTGTCGTAAATGTACGGTAGTTGTTCATCATCGTTCCATTGAACCAAGGATCGGCGTTTAAAGCATTTTGGTTATAGGCTACCGAGGTTTCCATTCGCAATAGAGAACTAATTTGTTGAGTGAAATCGAGCGAAGGAGAGAAAAGAACTTTTTGGTCTTTTTCTTTCCGCCAGCCACAGCGGAAAATGGTATATTCCACAGGAAGAAGTAGTCCGACGTTTCCACCGCTCCACTGAATTTGATACGATGGTTCGAGTGTGTGCAGCCAATAGGACGAAGTAGCCGTCTGTTGGGTATCGTGTAGTCGGTTGTGCTTGTATTCTATAATGTAACCCAACGTCAAGGGATTGCCCGCTATATCGAAAGCCGTGGAAAGCCGGTGGCGCATAAACCAATGGTTCAAATAATAGCTCTGCCGTTTGTATTCGTTATCTGCTGTCCAATAATCAGAAAGTCGCTCGCGCGTCTGATAGGTACGCACAATGGAAGCCAAACTATAGACACGACTTGGAGTGGTAAGGTTGACATTGGCGACATTCTGAATAAAATAAGGTTTGCGATGTATGTTCTCTCCCAAAGGGCCTAAATTGGATACATTTTGATTATAGGAGCTGACATCCTGCCATTGCCCCGAAAGTACGTTCTCCACGTACACTTTCTTGCCATTCAATTCGTAACGCACCTGTCCTTTTACTACATCTTCACAGCTCTTTTGCCGATTGTTTTCGTAAATACTGATTGTGTCGCCCGCATAATACTCGCATCGGGTGCTATCCTCACGGGTTTCTCCTTCGTAGTTGTAAAGCAGATTGAAACGTAAAGTGGAATAAGGAGTGAAAGCGTGCATATAATTCAGTCCAGCAAAATAGGAACGGTTGTTCAAGTAATAAATAGGTGAAATAGGTGGACGGCGGGTTGTAGTAGAATAGAGGAAAGGAGCAGGCAATTGCTCTTGTGCATAAATGCCCGTAAAGTTCGACATGCCATTTTGCAAGCTGCGCAATGAGGCACCTCTGTTGTTTAAGGCTCCAGTAAATAATACTTGATTTTTCTTTGCCACTTGAATCCCTGTCAGACTACCGTCCCATATAGCAGGCGTTCCTCCGGCTCCCACTTCTGCGTCACCAAAAGGGCGCATTTTATAGTTCTTTTTTAACCTTATATTGAGTGTCGCATGATTACTATGAATTTTTCCTTCCAAGGCACGGATGGGCTGATTATTTTCCATAACCTCAATCGTAGATACGGCCTCAGCTGGCATATTCTGAGTGGCTTGGTTGTATTGATCACCCATAAGGTCTAACCCCTCAATGGTCAGTTTATTGATGCTGCTACCCTGATACAGAATTTGTCCTGAAGTCGTCACTTCAATACCCGGCATGCGTTTGAGCACATCCTCAATGCTATAGTCCTCTTTCTGACGAAAAGACTCTACATAATAGTCAAGCGTATCTTTTCTACGAGTTATAGGGGCCGTTTTCACTACAACTTCATCAAGCTCATAAGACTTTTTTTCTAACTGAACGGTGTATTGATATTTATCCTTTTGAACTGAAATAATTTGTGTGGCATAGCCCATTTTCGAGAATGTCAGTTTATTTACATTCTTCTTGTATTGCAAATGAAATTGTCCGTTGCTTTGGGTGATACCATAAGCCAGTAAAGAATCCGTGGCACTTAATGCCTTACATAATACATTAGCAATGCCAATGCCTTCTGTATTCGTAACAATACCCTTAAAAACGACTTCTGTTTCCTGCGCCCATACAGACAAAGGAAACAGAAATAGCATAAATAATATTTTAAAATTCTTTACCATTGTAATTCAAGCATATTACTGGGACGTTTCGGCTTGTTTGCTTCCGGAGTAACCATTTGGCCATTCTTTTCGACCCTTACCTTGTAAATCTCAATACTCAGATTATCAAAATCCTCAATATCATTCCGATAACCGGTCAGGGCATTCTCGCGTGTGGTTACAATCAAATCTTTGATATACCTTTTTTTATAAAGATACATGTCACTGTATTGAGGCATCTTTCCGACCCCGTTATTTGTAAAAATCCAATTGCGACCTTCATCATGGATTTCCATGATCAGCCCAGGCAATCCTGTAAAAAGATAAGGTCCGTAAGGAAGTGCTATCGTTTCAGTGTACCATGCAATATAATTTCGACCGGCAAAAGAACAAATGGCCTTTTTGCAAGCTCTTTGATTTATTATAGAATCCCCAGATACCAATTGCCAGTCCATTTGAGGCGTTGGATAAGTGTACTCGTAGCTTCGCAATACATCGTAAGTCTGTACCGTGGTTTTTTGTTCTTCTAAATCAGTTAGCGTAACAAAGAAAAAAGTCCATTTTTTAATAGCTTGCATCCATTCTTCACGAGCCTTTTGGTCCTTTTTATTTTGTTTGCTACTGGCTAAATAGTCATTTATTGAATCAAATGCCAATCGATTATAATCAGTAAAAAGTAAGTGCTTATCTGAAACCATCAATACTGTTTGCGCTTCAGTATAATCATCCAACTTGGTAGAATCTTTGCGGAACTTTAATTCATAAAATACTCCCAACTTGGCATGATCAACAACACTCCTCTTTGATTTCTCATAAAAATCGCCACTCTCACTATATAGCCTTTGAGCCTTAATCGTGTTCGAACATAATAATATCGTAATAAATAAAACAAGGAATCTCATTCTGTTAATTTTAATAAATTCAAAAGACCGTATAGCCGATACCACAGCTTTGCATTTTACAGTTTTATTGGAAATCCAAAATACCGCCATTGGGGCGTTTCATTAGTACGCCTTTATCATAGTGTTCACGGAAATAGTGGACTGCCTCTGCACTATTTTCGGCATCAAAAACTTCATGTATTCCGTCAGGTAAAGTCACATGATACTTGTAAGCTGAAGCAGTCTGAGGAGCAATAAAACTACTAAGAGCAACTATTGCTGCCAAGGAAAATAATCTTACCTTTTTCATAGTTAAGGAGATTTAGTTACAACCGACTTCTCAAAGGTTGTATTACTTTTCTTTGCCATGGTGCAAAGATACAAAAGCTTATTTATCTGTTCCGTTGTAGCAGGATATTTTTGATAGCAGTCATGCCTCTCAGCCACGGACGATATCGGTAGAGCCTATGTTCGAATAGAGTTAATAAAGTGTATGTTATGTATGTTCTCGCGCTAAGCGACAAATTGCAGTATACCCACACGTCAATCGTTACAGAGCCAAAAAAATAAATAGGGTAAGCGAGCAAAAAAGTTCGTTTACCCTATTTATTTTTTACGTTTCTTATCCCGAACTCGCGTTACAAGCCTTGCTATTCACAATATATAGTTTTTTTCACTATGTTACCATGACAGAATTTTGCCATTCAACCACTCTATATAAAAAGCAACAAACAAAACGCTACACAAATAATAAACATACGGCCATGACAAATTTTATGCAGCCCACGGCAATGTTTATTAAAAATATACATAATGTTTGAAAAATATTTGTACATTTGTGGGCAAAGCGCTTCAAACTTTTTAGATTGATGCGCTTTTATTATTCATCAACGCAAAACCGACCACTATTATGGACACGCCTAATACATCAACCACGAGCAAACCCCTCACCCCGCAAGAGCAAAAGGATGAGGAGATGATTCAAGCCGCCTTTCGACATCTGCTCGACACCTACTTGGCTTCCAACCACCGTCGCAAGGTGGACATTATAACCAAGGCCTTCAACTTTGCAAAAGAGGCCCATAAAGGCGTGCGTCGTCGTTCTGGCGAACCTTATATTCTCCACCCCATTGCTGTGGCTCAAATTGCGTGTGGCGAGATAGGATTGGGGTCAACCTCTATCTGCGCTGCCCTGTTGCACGACGTCGAGGAGGACACTGACTATACGAACGAAGACCTTTGCAACCTCTTCGGCCCTAAGATAGCCAACATTGTAGAAGGCGTAACAAAGATTTCGGGCGGCATCTTTGGCGACCGTGCCTCGCTACAGGCCGAAACGTTTAAGAAATTGCTGCTCATGATGAGCGACGACATACGCGTTATCCTCATCAAGATATCTGACCGCCTACACAACATGCGCACGCTCTCAAGCATGTTGCCCTCGAAGCAATACAAGATAGCAGGCGAGACGCTCTACATCTTTGCCCCCATTGCCGACCGTTTGGGACTGAACAAGATTAAAACCGAACTTGAGAACCTCAGCTTTAAGTACGAACACCCTGACGACTATGCCGCCATTCAACGCAAGTTGGAAGAAAGCCACGTAGAACGCGACGACATTATAGACAAGTTCACACCCGCTATCTGTCAGAAACTTGACGAGATGGGCGTGAAGTACACGCTCAAGGCCCGCATCAAGAGCCCATATTCTATATGGTGTAAGATGCAGAAGAAGCACATACCCTTTGAGGAAGTGTTCGACATCTTGGCCATACGTATCGTCTTTACCCCAGCCGACCGCGCCCACGAGAAGGACGAATGCTTCCGCATCTACTCCGCCTTGACCGAGATATACAAGCCCCACCCCACACGTTTCCGCGACTGGTTGTCCAACCCCAAGACAAATGGTTATCAAGCCCTTCACAACACGTTCATGTCGAAACAAGGCAAGTGGATAGAAGTACAAATACGCTCCGACCGCATGGACGATATAGCCGAAGTAGGCTTTGCTGCCCATTGGAAATATAAGGACAAGGACGCTGAGTATGACGAGAACGAATTAGACAAGTGGCTCAACTCTATTAAGGAGATTTTAGACGACCCACAACCCGACACGCTCGACCTTCTTGACAACATTAAGCTCAACCTCTACGCCTCTGAGATTATGGTCTTCACCCCCAAGGGTGAACTCAAGACGATGCCTAAAGGCGCTACGGCCTTAGACTTTGCCTACTCCATTCACTCCTTCTTAGGTTCTCACTGCTTTGGCGCCAAGGTCAACCACCGACTTGTGCCGCTGAGCTACGTGCTCAAGAGTGGCGACCAAGTAGAAGTGCTTACCTCACGCAATCAACACGTGCAACCAGAGTGGTTAGGATTTGCCACCACGGCTAAGGCACGTGCGAAGATACAAGCCTACTTACGTCGCGATAGCCGCGAGAAGCAAAAACGCGGTGAAGAAATGCTGCGCAACTTCGTAGCAACTCACGACATGGAATATACAAGTGGACTGATAGACAAGTTGCGCCGTTGCTACAATGTCTTATCGAATGAAGAGTTCCTCTTCAATTTGGGCGACGAGAAGATACAACTCGACGACACCACGCTCAACTTCCTACAGGGTCGCAACACCTCAAAGGGTTGGCGCCGCTTCCTGCCCTCATTTATGGAGAAGAAGAGCACGGACGCTACCCACACGCTGACGGCCAGCGAAGTGGACAACGCCAACTGGGTTAAGAACTTGAACCGCAAGGAGATACTCGTGCTCAATGAGGACGTGCTGCGTAAGTGTAGCTTTGAGCAATGTTGTTCCCCCATTCCAGGTGACGACGTCTTGGGCTACATTACCGACGATGGTACTTTGCAACTCCACAAGCGCAGCTGCGATGTGGCCGTAAAGTGTAAGACGCGTTACGGCAACAATATCATTGCCTGCCGTTGGGACACACACAAGGTGATGCTCTTCGATGTAAAGATAGAAGTGCGCGGTGTTGACTCACAGGGAGTACTTTATGCCATAGCCGATGTGTTGCACAAGTTGACACACTTTACCGTGAAGCGCATCACACTCGACACGAACGACGGCATATTCGACGGCCAACTCACCATCTCCGTTTACGACACCAACGACGTTGAAAGCATTTGTAACCAACTCAAACAGATTGAGAACGTAACAGAAGCTGTAAGAGTGTAAGACACATTCATCTATCATAGCGCAAAGCGCGTAACGCAAAATGCTTTTGCGTTACGCGCTTTTTCGATAAATTGCAGTTGGATAATTAATCAACTTCGCCCGCTCGGTTGTCGTCCACAGGCCAGTGTACATGTTTCCACTGGCCTGTGGAAACACGTACACTGGCCAGTGGACAGGGCCGACGCATTACTCTATGGCATCAATTTGGCAAGGAAAGAACTGTCCCA